>TARA_B110000438_G_scaffold182055_1_pt1 | contig 12746 bp, 13 predicted proteins | sample TARA_B110000438 | Tara Oceans TARA_B110000438 (sample SAMEA4398413) | marine metagenome | biome: Polar Biome; feature: [MES] marine water layer (ENVO:01000295) within the mesopelagic zone...; material: water (ENVO:00002006), including particulate matter (ENVO:01000060) such... | reverse complement strand
ACTTACAAAACTTACTTCGGCGCTAGTCAATTTACCTGCTGCCTTGATGTCTGAACTCTAAATTATTTATTTTGAATGCAGACGAAATTAATTTAATTAGCTTATTATTAATTATTAGTTAATATTTGCTTTCTATTTTACTACTTTAATGGTTCTTATCATCTTTTGTAGTTAGAGGATAATATCATATTTAATATCTTTTTGTTTTTTTATATAAAACAATGATTCTTGTTAACTTAAGTTGATTGAAAATGACTGAAGAAGCCACAACGAAAAAAACCTCCGTAGAGAAAATTATTGTAAATAATGATGATGTTGGCCAGCGTATTGATAATTTTTTGATAAAGAGATTTAAAGATTTACCTAAATCTAGAATTTATCGAATCATAAGACGGGGTGAGGTTCGCGTAAATAGTGGGCGTATTAAGTCTAGTTATAAAATTAGGGCAGGTGATGAGCTAAGAATACCCCCAGTTACAATTAGATCAGATACAGGCATACCTTCAAAGGTTTATGCTGAAACTATATTAACTTCAATCCTCTTTGAGGATAAAGATTTATTAGTTATAGATAAACCTACTGGGATTGCTGTTCATGGCGGTAGTGGAATTAACTTTGGTGCAATTGAATTAATGCGAGCTGCTAGACCAGATCTATACAACCTCTCTTTAGCTCATCGTATTGATCGTGAGACTTCTGGTTGTCTGGTAATGACAAAAAAACGAAGTATGTTACGCTTTCTTCATGAAAAATTTCGATCAGGTAAAATTAAAAAAAATTACTTGGCTTTGGTGAAAGGCAATTGGCAATTTCCCGGTAATATTATTGATGCGCCATTGCATGTTCAAAACCGTGAAAATGGTGAAAGGCATGTCTGTGTTGATGATGCAGGTAAAGTATCAAAGACAAAAGTAAAATTAATCAGCCAACATAAAGGCTTTGCATTAATAAGGTGCCAGCCATTAACAGGAAGAACACACCAAATAAGAGTGCATTTAAATCACGTTGGCTTCCCAATAATTGGCGATGATCGTTATGGCATTAAAAGCCAAAAAGCTTCAAAAAGTAAAAAAAGATCTAGAAAACTTTATTTACACGCTCAATCACTGGCTTTTTGTGATGCTAATGATAATGAGCGAATTTTTGTTGCTCCAACACCATCTGAATTCGAATCTTTTGTATCAAAGTAGTTGATACACTTATCTAATTATATGACCAAGTTTTTTTAGAATTGAGCATACCCAAATCAATGGTAAACCCACTAGTGCCGAAGGATCATTTGTTTCGATACGTTTAAAGAGTACGCTACCAGCACTTTCCACTTTGAAGCTTCCAGCGCAGTCTAAGGACTTGTCTTTTTTGAGATAAGCTTTTGCAAGTGAATGAGTGATTTCATCAAAATATACTACAGTCTTATCTGTATGACTGAAATGCCGCTCAGTTCTTTGATCGAAGATTACAGAAGAAGTATAAAAATCTGCTTTATTATTCGAGTAACTCATTAATTGTGACAAAGCGTTTTCTTCATTGAGTGGCTTGGTTAATGCTTTATTATCAATTTCACCAATTTGGTCAGCGCATATGATTACTGAGTCTTTTTGATTTCTTGATATAGAGTCCGCTTTATTTAGCGCAATTATTTGTGAATGCATCCTGGCATCTAATGATTTGTAATTATTTTCATCAATATCTGGAGGTATTACTTCAAATGTATCCAGTATCTTTCCTAATAATTGATTTCTGTATATAGATGACGATCCTAGGATTATTTTTGATGAATTTGGTTTTTGCAAAGAACTGCCTCAAAGTGTGAATAATTATTATTAACAATTTTATAACTATAAATATATTTATAGTTCATTGGGATATTTTTTTCATATAGAATTCATTTATATTCCTTTTTGAATTTTATTAAAGAAATTTATTTGAATCTTATGAGTAATCCTCTCTCAAGTATTGTGTCAGTAACTAAGCCAATTAGCGGCCTTTATAGAGTCGATCTTCAGTGCAAAATCAAAGATTTTGAAAAATTATCTCAGGTGATAACTAATGATTTAGAGAATCTTGAAAATCCCGTGGATGATGATGCTTGGTTGGATCAATTGGTTGATATTAAGTTGCAAGTAAAAAATGTCAATTTAGGTATTATTATGCCTCACATCTCTGGTGAATTAAGAACCTCGTTTTTTCTAGCCTGCCAGAATTGTTTGCAAATGATTATTAAGAAAATTGAGCTACCAATAAATTTAATATTATGTGATCGTGATCGAGAAAATGATAATAATAATCAATATGATTACTGGGAAATACTTGGCGATAGCATTAGTATGCACAATTTAATTGAAGAGATTTTAATTCTGTCGGTGCCTTTGTATACAAAACATGAGGCAGGTAAGAAATGCCTTGTCTTTTCAGAAGAAAAAGTAATTAAAGAAGAGTCGTTATACTCACCATTTTCTGACTTAAAAAATCAATTAAATAATAAAAAATAAATTAGGTATAATAAAGAAAATACTTATTTAGTACTGACCCTATCAATCGATACTAAGTTATATATGGAGATTAAAAATCATGGCCGTTCAAAAAAGTAGAAAAACACCATCACGAAGAAATATGCGTCGCTCACATCATAGTTTAACTGCACCTTCTTTGTCTGTTGATCCAACTTCTGGTGAAACTCACTTGAGGCACAGAGTGACAACTGATGGCTTCTACAAGGGCAAGCAAGTTATTGAGCCGAAAGATATTGAGTCAGAAGAATAGATACTCAAAAACGCTTTTAAAGAAGGCGAAGTTCAAATAACTCAGATATGAACTCATCCAAACAATCAGACTATGTAATCTCACTTGATGCAATGAGTGGGGACAAAGGTCCTGAAATCGTTGTGCGTGCAGCTAAATTAAGCCTTAGTAAAAACCCTAGCTTGAGGGTTATGCTAATAGGTAAAGAAACTATTCTCACCAGTTTGGTAGCGGAGATCATGGGCTCTGATGAGAGGGTGTCAATACATGATGCTACCGAGATAGTTAATATGTCAGAATCACCTTCAGAGGCCTTAAGAAAGAAGAAAAACTCTTCTATGCGTGTTTCTATTGATATGGTCAAAGATGGAAGTGCTCATGCATGCGTGAGCGCTGGAAATACTGGTGCATTAATGGCGACAGCTAAATTTGTACTGAAAATGCTACCAGGTATAAATCGTCCTGCAATTATGACTGAATTACCTGTTGCTGGCGGAACTGTTCACATGCTAGATCTAGGTGCAAATACTACAAGTGATCCAGAACAATTATTCCAATTTGCTCTGATGGGCTCAATTGTGGCAGGAGATATAAGTGATCTTGAAAATCCAAGGATTTCATTACTTAACATTGGTGTCGAAGACTCCAAAGGCAATGATAATGTCAAAAGTGCAGCTAATTTGTTAGCTCAGAGTGGTCTGAACTACATTGGATTTATTGAAGGTAATGAGATTTTTTCTGGAAAAACAGATGTAGTGGTCACTGATGGATTTACGGGTAACGTTGCATTAAAAACAATAGAAGGTACGGTGAGCTTCGTTATTAGCTCTCTACGCGATGCTTTTTCAAAAAATTTATTTACAAAGTTACAAGCTTTATTATCAAGCTCAGTTTTGTCAAAACTTAGAGCAAGAATGGATTCCAGAAAATACAATGGTGCATCATTAGTAGGCCTTAACGGTATAGTCATAAAAAGTCATGGAAGTGCTGATGCCTATTCTTTTCATTGCGCTATAGAAACAGCTTTAATTGAGGTGAAGAATCAAGTCCCAGATCAAATCAGGAAATTACTGGAGCGAGAATCAGGATGATTTATTCTAGGATAGAGGGAACAGGGCGGTGTTTGCCATCTAAAGTGATGACAAATTTTGATTTAGAAAAATTAGTTGATACGAGTGATGAATGGATTAGAACGAGGACAGGTGTTGAAAGAAGACATATTATTGCAGAAGATCAAGCTACTTCTGATTTAGGTTTTGAGGCAGCCAAGCAAGCGATAAAGAATGCGGGTATTGATAAAGATGAAATAGATCTTATTGTGGTTGGTACTACAACTCCAGATTATATTTTCCCTAATGTTGGAACTTTAATTCAAGATCGACTTGGGATTCATGGTTGTCCAGCATTTAGTGTAGAAGCAGCTTGTTCTGGATTCGTTTATGCAATGACTGTAGCGGATAAATTCATCAAGACAGGTGGAGCCAAATGTGCATTAGTCATCGGAGCAGAAGTCATGTCAAGATTGATTGACTGGAGCGATCGAAATACCTGTGTATTATTTGGAGATGGCGCTGGGGCAGTAATTTTGAAGCCCTCAAGTGAGACAGGGATATTGGGTTGCAATTTAGGCGCTGATGGAAAATATAAAGATTTATTATTATATCCCGCGGGTCCATCAAAGAATTTTCATAAAATGGGGACTGGTGAAGTTGGTCTCGAAATGAGTGGCAATGATGTATTTAAAGTGGCAGTAAAAACATTAGGTAATGTTGCAGAAGAGGCTCTTATTGCTAATAATATAGATAAGCAAGATTTGGACTGGCTGGTACCGCATCAAGCAAATTTAAGAATAATACAAGCCACAGCAAAGCGATTAGATTTGCCCATTGAAAAAGTTATTCTCACAGTTCAGGATCATGGAAATACCTCATCTGCGTCGATTCCTATGGCCCTTGATGTGGGCATTCAGGATGGAAGAATCCAGCGTGGCCAGTTGATTTTGATGGAGGCATTCGGTGGAGGCTTTACTTGGGGAACTGTTTTAATGCGTTATTAATGATAAGACTTAAATGTTAAGAATTTATAAAGATAGAAATTATACAATCAATATACTCCTATGTATGTTTGTATTTAATTTCTCAAGTGCTGAAATTTATGAACTACCTCAAGATGGTAATAATGTTATAGGTGTTACCTCTAAAGTAACTGCGTCTCATGAAGATACATTACTTGATATTGCTCGACGCCACGGGTTGGGTTTTGAGGAAATTAAGCAAGCTAATCCAAATTTAGATATATGGATGCCTGGCGAGGGGGTAAAAGTTTTATTACCAAAAAAATTTATATTACCAGATGCACCAAAAAAAGGCTTAGTTTTAAATTTAGCTGAATATAGAATGTATTATTATCCAGATATGATTAAAGGCCAGCCAAGGACTGTATTCACTTACCCAATGAGTATTGGTCGTGTTGGTTGGGAAACACCTCTAGGTAAAACTAAAGTTATTTCCAAGCATGAGAATCCATCATGGTATCCGCCAGCATCAATTAAGGCAGAAAGAGCAATGGATGGGGAGTATTTACCTAATATAGTTCCGCCAGGACCTGATAATCCTTTAGGGAATCATGCTATACGTCTTGATATTCCTGGGTATTTAGTTCATGGAACAAATAAACCCAATGGAATAGGAATGAGGGTTACTCATGGTTGTATTAGAATGCTTCCTCAGGATATAGAAGAGCTCTATTCAATGATGTCTTTGAATGATGATGTCTATATAGTTAATCAGCCTATTAAGTTTGGCTGGAGTTCTGATGAGTTATTGTTAGAGGCTCATGATATTCTGTTAGAAAACTCAATCGATGATGAGTTGAATACAAGGAGTATGAATCAAAAAAAAGCTGATATCTTAAGCGATATATTCTCAGAGTTGACTCAGCGATATATAAATATAACAGATAAAAAGAAAGCCAAATTAGATTGGAAGGCGGCAGAATTAACCTCATTGACCGCAGATGGAATGCCTATCTTTGTGGGTGTAAAGAATTAGAGAATGTTGTTTTAAAGCTATTTTTGAAACATCTGAGCTCTTTATTTTTCTTGCACTTCTTGAAACATACGCTTCATCCGCTCAGTAATTTCTTCGTAATCATAACTTATATTTTTGGCAGCATTTTGCGCCGCCTTAGCTACGCTCTCTGAATTTTCCGCACGTTTATTTGCAGCATCAGCAGTATCTAATGCTTTTTTAGCTGTGATCTGGACCTCATTAACCATTTCCTGGCTGACGACTGCACACCCAGAAAGAGAGATAATTGTAGCTAGTGCAAAGAGCTTTATATTTTTTTTTAGTATTTTATTAGTTTGCATTTAGGTTTCTCATAGCGTTTAAAGGTAGATCGCTATTTTTCTTGAGTTTTTTGAAACATACGTTCCATCTGTTCTATTAATTTAGCATAGTCTTCATTTGCCTCTTTGACAGCATTTTTTGCTGCTTCAGATGCCATTTCTGCATTATCAGCACGTATATTAGCTTGTTCAGCTGAAAATAAAGCCCGATTCGCTGTTGCTTGTGCTCTGTCAACCATTTCTTGGCTGGGCATACAGCCGGAGAGCAAAATAATGGAAAATAATATATAAAACTTTTGATTTTTTGTGAGCATTTATTGGCGCCTCTATTATTCTTCTTCTTATCAACATAGCATTTATAGGTAAATATTTATATTAAATTAACTTAAAATTTGATTTACATAGATATTATACTGTATATAATTACAGTACTGTATAAAAGGACAGTAATTATGAAACAACTCACACCACGACAACATCAAATACTAGAAATGATAAGAGACTTTATATCTGAATTTGGAATACCACCAACACGTATGGAAATTGCAAATGATTTAGGTTTTAAATCTGCAAATGCAGCTGAAGAGCATTTAAGGTCTTTGCAAAAAAAAGGCGTGCTAGAACTGATGCCTGGATCCTCAAGAGGAATTAGATTGAAGGACTCATTAAGAGAACAAATGGGATTGCCATTAGTTGGCAGAGTAGCGGCAGGTAATCCAATACTAGCTGAAGAAAATATTGAGGCTCATTATAAGATTGATCCTAAAATATTTTACCCAACGCCACATTACCTCCTTAGGGTTGAAGGTATGAGTATGATGGATATTGGTATCTTCGATAATGATTTGGTAGCTGTGCATAGAACGTCAGAAATTAGAAGTAGACAGGTAGTTGTTGCGAGAATCGATGATGAGGTAACAGTAAAGCGTTATAGTCAAAAAGGCTCTGTTGTCTGGCTTCATCCTGAGAATAAGGATTTTTCACCGATAAAAGTAGACTTGACGTTGCAAGAGATGGTAATTGAGGGGGTTGTAGTCGGGGTTATACGTGGTGATATGTCTATTCACTAGGCAATTAAATTATTTATCTCGAATATTGGCAAAAGAATTGCCAGCACGATTAAAAGTACAACTGATGCCATAATAATAACTGTTAAAGGCTGCATTATACCGAGTAGCGTTGAGATAGTATTTTCAACTTCTTGCTCTTGGTTGGCTGTTGCTCTATCAAGCATTTCTTCTAAGCGCCCACTATTTTCTCCACTACCTATCATATGAATCATCATTGGAGGGAATAGATGACTCTGTGATAACGATTTACTGATAGATTTTCCTTCACTGACTTGAATAGCAGTCTTTTCGATAGCTTTTTTCATAGGTAAATTTGTAACTACATTGGATGATATTCTGAGTGACTCAAGAATAGGTACACCACTACTTGCCAAGATACTCAGCGTTTGCATAAAGCGTGCACTATTAGTATTTTTAATAAGTTGTCCAAATATTGGTAATTTTAGAAGTAAGCCATGATATTTATTTTTATTATTTTCGTCTTTAATTAAATAGCGACTTAAAGGGAAAAGTATGACGACAAATAAAATAATATAAAGCCAATTATTTAATAAAAAATCACTTGAGGTAATCATTATTCTTGTTAGAAGTGGGAGTTGCTGGTCGAAATTTTCAAAGATATACACTACTTTTGGAACTACATAGGCAAGCATAAAAGCGATTACTAAAAGTGACGTTATTACCAGTGCGAAGGGATAGATGAGTGCATTTTTAATTTGCTGTTGTAGTTTTTTTCGTGACTCAGTGAAATCAGCCAACTTTTCAAGAATAAGGCTCAAATGTCCAGATTTTTCTCCGGCCGCAATAGTTGTAGTATAAATTAAGGGGAATGACTTTGGAAAATCACAAAAACTATCGGAGAGTGTGAAGCCCTCCATTATCTTAGAGTGAATAGCGAGAATTATATTTTTTATGTGCTGCTTGTCATTTTGTTCATTTATTGCAAGTAACGCCTCATCAATAGGTATTCCAGACTTGATAAGTGTTGCCAGTTGCCTAGTAAAGTAAGCTAGATCATTACTTGATAATGAATTTTGTGTAAAACTAATTCTTATCTTATCTGTATTTTCAGTTTTTATTTCCTTGATTACCAAAGGCAGTAAGTTTCTCTCTCTAAGAGTTGATCGGACATGCTTATCAGTATCTCCCTCAGTTGAGCCCTTGACTTCATTTCCTGATTTGTCTATCGCTGTATAATGGAATGCTGGCATGATTTTTTACAAATAACTATTAGCTAATCTTCTTGGGTGACACGAAGTACTTCTTCTAATGTTGTTTTGCCTGACATAACCTGCCTTCTCCCATCAGCTCTAATACTTTTGTGCGCATGTCTTGCATGCTTTTCCATTTCATATTCACTGGCACCATCATGTATTAAAGCCTTCATTTTCTCATCGACAGTCATGAGCTCATAAATTCCAGTTCTACCTGAAAATTCTCCATTTTCATTGGATTTTCCTTTGTATAGCGTTGGTGGGGTTTGGGGATCAATCTTCAAAACTTCACACTCGTATAAACTCGCCTTATATGATTCTTTTTTATCTTCTTTAAGTGTTCTAATTAATCTTTGTGCGATTACTCCAATTAGGCTTGATGAGAGCAAAAAAGGCTCCACACCCATATCTCTGAGTCTCGTAACGGCTCCAATAGCCGTATTTGTATGTAACGTAGCGAATACTAAATGACCAGTTAAACTTGCTTGAATGGCTATTTCAGCAGTCTCTAAATCACGTATCTCACCGATCATAACAACATCTGGGTCCTGACGAAGAATAGCTCTTAAGCCCTTTGCGAAAGTCATGGCTATTTTTTGATTTACCTGTGTTTGGCCGATTCCATCAATTAGATATTCTATTGGATCTTCTACCGTCATAATATTGCGAGTATTATTATTGATTCTCTCGAGTGCCGCGTAAAGAGTAGTTGTTTTTCCTGAGCCTGTAGGTCCAGTAACGAGTATAATTCCATGCGGGCGACGGATTAATTCATTTATATTTTCTGAAAGATCTTTTTCCATTCCCAAGGATGACAGTTCTAATCTTCCAGCTTGTTTGTCGAGTAATCGCATAACTATTCTCTCGCCAAAACCAGAAGGGATGGTAGAAACTCTGACGTCAACAGATCTTCCTGCAATTTTTAATGATATTCTTCCATCCTGAGGTAATCGTTTTTCAGCTATATCGAGTTTAGACATGACTTTAATACGAGAAACTACTAGTCCTGACAGAGCTTTTCTGGTTTTTAGGATCTCTTGCAGCATTCCATCAATACGAAAGCGAACCATAAGTCGATTTTCATAAGGTTCAATATGAATATCTGAGGCCTTATTTTTAAGAGCTTCAGTCAATATGGCATTAATGAATTTGATAATTGGTGCGTCATTATCGCTATCCAGAAGATCTGCCTGTTCTGGAAGTTCTTCGGCGGCTGTTAATAGATCATAATTATCATCAATATCACCAGCCATTTGAATTGTTGATTTGCTGTTCTCTTCATATATTGTTCGAAGTAAATTTTTAAATTCAGTTTCTGGGATTTTTTTTAGTAATAATGGTGCCCCAACAAACCGTCTTATCTCAGCGATAATATTGGGTGATATTTTTCCATAATAATAGGATTTTGCTGAATTAGCTCCGTCAGTTTTAACAAGAATTTTATGTTTTTTAGCGAACGAAAAGGGCAATTTTTTATTTTGAGATGCCAATATATTTTCGTTAACTTTATTTTCTGCCATTTGATTTTTTGATATTTTTTCGTTCATAAATGATCGTTTAGGAAAAATTATTGTGTAATTTTTTCGTAGCTTTCAAAGTCTGGCAAGATTGGATTATCAGTATTGCCAATAAGATCTTGACCTCGAAATTTTCTAAGTTCTTTTTCTTTATTATCTTCTATCTGCATGTCTCTGATATAGTTATATTTTTTATTGGTTTCAAAAGTTGCTTGCTCAGGATTTTCAAGTATTGTTGGTCTGATAAATACCATTAAGTTAGTTTTAACCTTCGAGGTTTTTGTACTTTTAAATAGCGTACCTATTATCGGTATACTGCCCAATAATGGGACACGTTGATCACTTTCTCTTAGCTGGTCTTCGAGCAATCCACCAAGTACCAAAATGTCACCATCACCAACAATGACAGTCGTATTTATTGTTCGCTCATTTGTGATTAGATCGACAGCTCCCGATGCTGATTGTGAGATATTCGATATTTCTTGTGATATTTTCAAAAGAATTGAATCTCCTTCATTTATCTGCGGAGTGATTGTTAAATTTACACCCACCTGTTCCCGCTGAATTGTTTGAAATGGATTGACCGACCCTGTTCCGCCTGTATTTGAAAACGATCCAGTAACAAAGGGAACTTCTTGACCAACATTAAGACTTGCTTCTTCATTATCTGTAGTAACAATTGAAGGAGTTGAAATTATATTTGTATCAGCGATACCTTCAAGCGCCCTCAATATAGCACCAAAGCTAGTCCCTTCTTTTGTTATCTTTCCAACTCCAAGTGATATCCCCTCACCAATTAGCGTTGATGGATTGATGTTAGCGTTATTAGCATTGTTGATTCCAGCCAATTGAATAACACCAGAGCCCGTATTTGGGAAATTTGTGACGCCAATAAGATTGTCATTTTTGCTTCCATCGGTCGCCCATGTAACTCCAAGTTCAGAAGTTCTATCAGCTACTATTTCTACAATAATAGCTTCAACCAAAACCTGTAATCTTCTTATATCCAGTTGATCGACAATGCCCATCAATGAGCGCATCATTTTTGGAGGGGCATTGACAATAATGGCATTAGTTTGTTTATCTGCCCATACATTAACACTTTGGTTATCTGCAGCTTGGCCACTGTTTGAGGTACTTCTATTTTGTTGTGAAAAATGCTGCAATAACTTTCCTGCCAAAGTTTCAGCATCTGCGTACCTTAGATAGCGCACTCTTGTGCTATCACCATCCTCCAGAGAAGTATCGAGATGAGCTATGAGCGCTCTAATCTTCAGTCGACCAGTTTTTTCTCCACCAATCAACACACTGTTTGTTCTTGTGTCAGCAACAAGTGTTATTTGCGAGGGCGAGCCATCACTTTTAGGCGCTCTTGCTAAAACTGTTAAAACACGGACTATCTCAGCAGCTGAGGCGTGACTGAGGCTAACTATTTCGATGTCATTATCATTAGATTGATCTATTCTTTGGACAATGTTTAATATTCGATCTACATTATTTGCCCTATCCGATATGATTAGCATATTGGAACCAGCGTGTGCTGCTAAATGACCGTATTGAGGAATCAATGGCCTTAGAATAGGTACAAGCTGAGCTGCACTAATATTTTGTATTTTTATTACTTGCGTAACAATATCATCATTAGCAGCTCCTTCAAGATTAGGGTAGCCAGGATATTGCCTAGAACTAGCATCTGGAACAATTTTGATTATCTCACCAGCTTGAACAGCAACAAAACCATGCACTTGCAGTAAAGAGAGGAATGCTTCATAAAACGCTTCTGTACTCATAGGTGAAGCTGATAAAAGTGTTACTTCAGCTCTCACACGCGGATCTATAATGAAATTTTTCCCTGTAATAGAACTAACAGCCTCAATTACAGATCTGAGCTCAACTCCAATATAATTAGGCGTAATTGATTGCTCCTGAGAGAAGCTGCTATTTATCGATACCGAAAGAATAGTTAATAAAATTAGTATTTTTCTTAAATGCATTACTTGATTATCTCGTTAACTTAATTATTAATTTTCCAAAAATTGACCAGTTGTAATATTAATCTTTTGTGATTCATTATTTCGTATAATGGTTAAGGTGACTTCATTTTCATCTTCGATTCTTTGGAAAATAATCATAGCCTCTTGTGCATTACTTAATGGCACTTCATTCACATTAGTTATTAAGTCACCAGAAAGCAATCCAAGTGCCATGAATTGCTTTCTATTATTTCCTGGATAAACTCGATAACCTAGTTGTGCTCCGTTCGAAAAATATGGAGTTGGTCTTATTGTATCAGCAAGTTTGGTGCCAAATTGATTTAAAGGCTCAATATTAGTTCTATTATCTTGAGTTATTGACGCTCTTCTATTGATCCTACTGTCACGAATAATTGTTGGTGTAATCTCAGCTAATTCTCTTGGTAATTTCAATACCTCTAACTCATCATTATTGCTTATTATAATTTGATCTGCATAAACAGAGTGAAGAGTGGTGCCTGGAACGATCATTTCATTTATGGAATAAACTTTCTCCTCATTTGAGTTATTAGTAATTATTGCTAAAGAGGGCAGTTCATCATCACCGAATACTGTGCCTTTGAGTAAGAGTGTTAATTGAGTTTCTTTAATATCATCAAAATCAGGTTTAAATAAAATATTACGATTTTCACTAGTCATATTAATTTCTTTATCCACACCAAATAGATCTTGATTTGTAATATCTTGTATTACTTTATTGGGCTGGTTGCTAGTAGAGTTAAATCGAGTTTCATTTTTAGATATTATTGAGGTCGTATCTATATAGTTAATAACTCGTTTGTTTGGGTATATAGCCCAAAATAGTTGAGATATTTGCCATG
>TARA_B110000438_G_scaffold303799_1_pt1 | contig 12755 bp, 11 predicted proteins | sample TARA_B110000438 | Tara Oceans TARA_B110000438 (sample SAMEA4398413) | marine metagenome | biome: Polar Biome; feature: [MES] marine water layer (ENVO:01000295) within the mesopelagic zone...; material: water (ENVO:00002006), including particulate matter (ENVO:01000060) such... | reverse complement strand
GTTTCAATTCCGTCTTTAGCATCCCATAAATTACCTTCTCCCCAATGTTTTTTTCTGTAAATTTTTGTTGTTTTTTCAACAATTTCTGATTCTGATTCACCAGTAACGTATAATCCACATTTTTTACATTGAAATGTTGGTAATTCTAGATAGGAATTTTCCGTATACTTTACAGTTGAAATCCCACATGAAATACAATCCATAACTTCAGTTTTAATTTTACCTTAATCAAAATATCTATTAAGAATAATTCTATTAAAAAATAATCAATTTCTTAGTAGTGAACTTGATATAGCATAACTAACAGGAATTATTATGAAAAGTAACTTAGCTTTTAGAGCCTGGTTTTACTTTAGACAAGGATGGTCTACATATTTTGCATTTATTTTTGCGGCTATTAACACACTTACAGTAACTTATTTTTTAGCGATTCAAGAATATCCATTTCTAAATGAAATTTTTCCTACATTCATTCATTATGTTGTAATAATTGGATTGGTAGGAGTTCCGCTACTTGTTTTAGTTGGTTATGCTCATTTCAAACGTACCGCTGCATTTAGATCAGAAGCTGATATTACTATAGAAGTTAATCCTTATTTTAGAAGAATTTTAATGAATACTGAATTGATGGCCCCATTTCATCTTAAAATTACTGAACTATTAATCAAATTATCTAAAAATGAAAAATTAACTCAATCAGAATTAGATGAAATTAGTAAATTACAAACTAATTTGAAAGATCATCTTAAAGTTAAAGATAATTCTGAAAATAGTACACTAGGTGAATCAACATTTTCTAAACTCAAAAAAATGGATGAAAAATAATTATGTTTAATTTTAAAATAATTTAATTTTTAAAAATGAGTGACAAAAAAATTAAAACTAGAATAGCATTCATCTATTCTCCATGTGAAACTTTAACAAAAGATTATTTTTTTACAATTTCATATCACTTCTTTATGACTGCATTAAAAAGACATCCAGAAATTGAAATATCATACATTTCTGTCATTGATATTTTTGATGTTTTAGATTTAAAAGGTAAGTTTGATGTGATTTTATTATTTGAAAATAGAATTCATTGTGTTCCTAAAAAATTAATTAATATTAAAAAATCAGGAATACCTGTTATTGTAAGAGTTGGTGATCTGCATATAAGTAAGATATACGATACTGGTAACTTTCATGATGAATTTAATGTTTCAGCATATTTTGGATATCAGCATTCTAAAAACTTTTATAATTATTTTCCCAAAAATTATGATTATCAGGTTGTATTATATGGCCTTGAGCCTTCTTTATACAAAAATTTAAAACCATTTTCAGAAAGAATACCTAATAAAATTTTAAATTCAGGCGCTATTGGAAATACAAAATTCTTCTCAAAAATTATTAATCAAATACGAAATCCTGAAAATGCATTACATCACTATAAACTTCGAACAAAATGTAATAAATTAAATTATGTTGATTACACTCCCACATTACAACATGAATATGTTGGAGATAAGTATCCTTTACTATTAGAAAAATACATGGCATCAATTGCTGCAACTACAATTAACTATACGACAAAATATTTTGAAATTCCTGCTGCTGGTTGCCTATCTTTTATGGAAGTAAATAATCTAAATGGAGCTGAAAAATTAGGTTTTAAGGATTTTGAAAATTCTGTATTTATTAATGAACAAAATTATGAAAAAAAATTTAATGAATTTTTAGAAACAGTTAATGACCCAAAATGGGAAAAAATAGCTAAATCTGGACATGAACATGTAATGAAAAATCTTACAAATGATAATGCTGTAGACTCTCTACTTTTGTTAATTAAAAAAATTATATCTTAAAATGGTAAATACTCTTCACGTAATTCAGTAATAACATTTTTTAACTTATTTTTTGTTATTCTCTCTGCTGTTTCTGAACTAAATTCCTCCTTTGATAATTCTTTTTTACTTTTCTTTGTCGAAATTTTATACATGTCTCCTAAATCATGACAAAAAGGAATTTCTTCAGGCGTTACCAAATATTCATGAAATCTTTCATGATCTCTTAATTTTGATACTTTGATTTTATTATTACTTTTTTTATCTGAAACTTTACATACTTCATACATATTTTTCGCTAAATCTTCTATCTTAACTGATGGCATTTTCAAAATAAAAATTTCTCCTCCTTTTGCAACATTTGTTGCTTTTAAAATAAATCCTGCTGCATCTTGAATTGACATTATGAAGCGTGTCATTCTTGGATCAGTTACTGTTAATGCTTGATTTTTTCTAATCTGATCTAAGAATATTTGATAAACTGAACCTCTTGAACCAATTACATTACCAAATCTTACTGATGCAAAAATTGTTTTATTAAAATTATCATAAGAATTGGCATTGATTGTTAATCTTTCAGCTAATAGTTTACTTGCTCCTAGTGTTGTACTTGGTAATGTTGCTTTATCTGTACTTATCAAAATAAATTTTGATACTTTTGCTGATATGGATGATTCAATAATATTACTTGTTCCAATAACATTTGTTTTTACTGCATCAAATGGGTTATCTTCACAAATATCAACATGTTTCATTGCAGCTGCATGAAAAACAATATCTATTCCTCTAATGACAAAATCTAATCTTTCCTTATCTCGTATGTCTCCCATTTCATACTCTATACGTGAATTCTTACCGAATTTTCTTATTGATTCAAAAATTGAATTTTCGTCATTTGTAAAAACTTTGATAATTTTTGGATTATACGGTAGTAATTGCTTAATTAATCCAATTCCTATACTGCCTGTTCCGCCTGTGATTAGAATTTTCTTATTTTTAAACTCATTTCTAAATGAATTTTGTAGTTTCATATAATAACAGATCTTTCATAATAACATTAAAAATGATCCGATGGAAAGTCCCCTTGTACAAGATTTTAGTTGAAAAGGATGACATTTTAGATATTTCTAAAGTAATTAAACGTGGAATGCATTGGGCAGAAGGTCCAGAAATCGAAGAGTTTGAAAAGTCCCTTGCAGACTATTTAGGAGTTAATTATTGTGTAGCAATGAATTCTGGGACATCTGCATTACATGCAACAATGATTGCATATGATATTAAAAAAAATGATGAGATTCTAGTTCCATCTTTTACGTTTGTTTCTACAGCCAATGCAGCATTAATGGTTAATGCAAAACCAAAATTTGTTGATATTGAAACAAAGACTTATGGAATGGATCCAAATATTTTAAAAAAATCTATTTCAAAAAAATCAAAAATTATTATGCCTATACACTATTCAGGATTACCTTGTCAAATTGAGGAAATACAATCAATTGCTAAAGAAAATAAAAAAATCCTTATTGAAGATTCTGCAGAAGCTATTGGTGCAACAATTAATTCAAAAAAAATAGGATCTTTTGGCGATGCGTCAATTTTTAGTTTTGCTGGAAATAAAGTTTTGACTACTGGTGAAGGTGGTGCAGTAACAACAGATTCTTCAAAATTATATAAAAAATTTAAATTAATTCGATCACATGGAAGAAAAGTTGGAAATTATTTTCTTAGTACAAATAAACCTGAATATGTACAATTAGGATATAATTGGAGAATGTCTACTATTACTGCAGCTATAGGTTTGTCACAATTAAATAAAATTGAAAAACTTATTTCATTACGAAGAAAAAACGCTAAAATTTTGAATTCATATCTAAAGAAAATTGATACTATTACTTTGCCTCCAGAACCGGAAAATTATAAACATGTATTTCAACTATATTCAATTTTAACCCCAAATCAATCAATTAGGAATGAATTACAAAAATTTCTTGCCACAAAGGGTATTATGTCAAAAGTATTCTTTTATCCAGTTCATCTTACTGCTTATTATAAAAAATTTAAAAATACAAAATCTCTTGATACCACTGAAAATATTTCTAAGAAAATTTTATCATTACCAATGTATCCAAACATGAAAAAAGAGGAAATACAGTTAATTTATGAGAGTATTTTTGAATTCTTTGAAAAAAAACAACAATAATTTTATTATTAAATAAATAATTACAATCTATACTGATGAAGATTGAATTTTTAGGACATGCAGGTGTATGTATTTCTACAGATAAAACAAAAATTGTAATGGATGGTTGGTTTACAAAAAACGGTGCTTTTGACGCCTCTTGGTATCAATTTCCTGCTAATCATAATTATATGGAAAATGATTGGTCTGATTTAACTGCAGTAATTGTTTCTCATGAACATATGGATCACTTAGATCCAGAATTTTTATCAAAAATTCCAGAAAATATTCCAATATACATTCCAGAATATCCATCACCAAATTTATCTAAAAAAATTAAATTTTTAACAAATAAGGATGCTATACAACTTTCTTTAGAAAAATCACATAAAATTGGTGATATTGATTGTAAAATTTGGACTGAGGAATCCCCTATGAATCAAGATTCTATTTGGGTTTTTAAAACAAATGAAAAAAGTATTCTTAATACTGTTGATAGTAGAATTAGTCTTTCACAAATAAAATCTATAATTGAATATATAGGTGATAAACCAAACTTACTACTTGCACAATGTTCTGGTGCAAGTTGGTTTCCTGTTGTTTATACACAGTATGAATCTGAAAAAAAAATTAATGTATCTATAAAGAAAAAAGAATCAAAATTGAACTATGTTTGGTCTATTACAGAAAAACTTATGCCTGAACATTTTGTAATCAATGCTGGACCTCCGGCATTTTTAGATAATGAAATTTTTTATGCTAACAACGATCTAATTTTTCCTAATCCTGAAATTTCTAAACAATGGTTTATTAAAAAAAATTATCAAAAACCAGTATATGCTCCAATGCCTGGGGACATATTAGATCTTACTAGCAATAATTATTTTAAAAATAATTATATAAGAAAATTTTTTTCATGGGAAAATTCAGAAAAATATTTAAAACAATATGCTGAAGAAATGCAATTTCATATTAATTTAGTAAAAAGTAGAATTGATAATATTTCAAACAAAAACTTTCATAATAAATTAGAAGAATATTTTAAAAAAATGTTTAGTGTTAATACTTATTTTAATGAAAGAATTAACATGACTGTTTTATTTGATATTGATGGACCTGATGGTGGAAAATGGATCGTAAATTTTAGTTCAAAACCATATTTTAAAATATTTGAAAATAATGATACGTTTGATTACAAATATTCATTTAATAGTAAATGGTTGAAAAGAATTATTTATGAAAAATTACCTTGGGAAGATTTCTTTTTGAGTTTACGTTTTGTATCTTGGCGAGATCCTGATATATACAATGATCATCTTTTAGGCCTTTTAAAATTCAACGATGAAAATGCAACTCATGCAGTTGAATTTTTTGAAAAATCTACTTCTGATGACATACTTTCCATCACTACTCCTAATGGTGATAATTATGAAATTGAAAAATTTTGTCCACATGCTGGTGCTAGTCTTGAATCTGGTATTATTACAGATGATCAAATTGAATGTAGTTTACATCATTATATTTTTGATTTAAAAACGGGAACTTGTGTAAATGCTAATTGCAATCTAAAAACAAAAAAATTAGATAGTAATTAATTAAAAAATATAATTTACTGTACAAACAAATTTTAATCATTAATAATTTGTGTGTAATGTGAGTCGTTTATCAACTATAAAAGAAATATTTGAATTATATTTTAATCGAAGAAAGTTTTACATGTTTCCTATAGTCATTCTTTTAATTGCATTAATTGGAGTGACAGCATTGGCACAAAGTGGTTTGGTCGCTTTCATATATCCCATATAAAATGCAAACATCCTCCCCACGTTTTAAATCACTTGCTGTAACTGCAGGACTTTCTTTCTGGTTTTTTATTATTACTTCTACCATGAGTTTTTTTTCAATAGAATCCTTTTTGGTATTTATTTTAGTTGTATTGGCATTAACACAAATTTTTGCAAAAAAAATCTCTAAAATATTAGATATTTTTGCAATAATTAACACAAAAATCTTTCTTGGAATTTTATTTATTTTAGTAATTTCAATTTATGGAGTTTTATTTAGATTATTACAAATTGATTTATTGAGATTAAAGAAACAAAATGATTCTTACTGGTTAAGTATAGAAAAAACCAAATTTGATAGAATCAGGAAACAATACTGATGTACAATTTGGGAATATCGTGTTATTATCATGATTCAGCTGCAGCATTACTGAAGGATGGACACGTAATTGCAGCTGTAGAGGAAGAACGATTTTCTAGAAAAAAATTTGATGATGATTTTCCAAAAATGGCAATAGATTGGTGTTTGAGTGAAGCAAAAATTTTACCTTCACAAATTGATTCTATTGCATTTTATGACAAACCCGTGCTCAAATTTGAGAGATTATTGGATAATTATATCGCAGTTGCACCACGTGGATTACATAGTTTTTTAGATGTGATTCCAAAATGGATTCATAAAAGATTATGGATTAAAAATGAGATTAAAAAATCACTAAAAGGATTTCAAGGAGAAATCATTTTTCCAGAACATCATATGTCTCATGCTGCACATGCATTTTACACATCTACTTTTGAAGATGCAGCCATACTCAACATTGATGGGGTTGGAGAATGGAGTACCACATCATATGGAATTGCTAAAAATAATTTCATTGAAATTACAAATGATCTGCGTTGGCCTCATTCTTTGGGACTATTTTATTCTGCATTCACATATTTTTTAGGATTCAAAGTAAATGAGGGTGAATACAAGTTAATGGGATTATCCTCTTATGGGAAGCCAAAATATTATGATTTGATATTAGATAATTTAATTGATGTAAAAGATGACGGTAGTATTCATTTGAATATGAAATACTTTGCATTTACCCACGATAAAGTTATGACAAATAAAAAATTCTCAGAATTATTTGGAATTAAACCAAAAACAAAAGATGAAAAAACATTACAAATTCATTTTGATATTGGAGCAAGTGCTCAAAAAGTTTTAGAGGATGTAATTTTAAAAATGGTCAATCATATTTATTATAAAACTAAAATGAAAAATCTTTGTATTGGTGGCGGAGTTGCATTAAATGGAGTTGCAAATTATAAAATTTTAAAAGATGGACCGTTTGAAAATATCCATATACCGCCATCTCCAGGTGATGCTGGTAGTGCAGTAGGCGCAGCACAATATTTGTACCATATTTATCATAAAAATCCTAAAAATACTTTTAAAAACTCTGCAGATTTAATTCAAGAAAATATCTATGTTGGACCTTCATTCAGTAATAATAAAATTAAAGAATTTTTAGATTCTAAAAATATTTCATATCGCTCATTTGATAGGGAGACATTATTGAAAAGAACCGCCCAATTAATTGCTGATGGGAATGTTGTTGGCTGGTATCAAGGAAAAATGGAATGGGGTCCTCGAGCACTTGGAAACAGAAGCATTTTGGCTGATCCAAGAAAATCTGAAATGAAAGATATTCTTAACCAAAAAATTAAACACAGGGAATCATTTAGACCATTCGCACCATCAATTATGGAAGAATACACATCTGAATATTTTGATATGGATATTCCAAGTCCATACATGTTGATGGTATCACCTGTAAAAAAACCTAAAGAAATTCCTGCTGTAACACATGTTGATGGAACTGGTCGAATTCAAACAGTTTCTAAAGAAACTAATTCATTATACTATGACTTGATTAATGAATTTTTTAAAATTACAGGCGTTCCGGTTATTATTAATACATCAATGAATGTAATGGGAGAACCAATTGTGAATACTCCTGAAGAAGCATATAATATGATAGTAAAAACTGATATGGATTATCTTATTATGGGTAATTATTTGATAGAGAAGAATTATGTCTGTTAATGTATCTTATCAAAAACAATCTGTTTTATTTTTATTTTTAATAATTATTGTATTTTTAATTGCAGAAGGTTCTGCAAGAACTTATGAACTATTCATTCAAGATTGTGGTTTAGAAACAGCTGACTCATTAGATGATTTAGATTATTTATTGAAACGACAAATATGCTATGATCAGCAAAATATTATTTATTCCGAACAACCTGTTTTATCGTTAGTTCCAAATCAACACTTTGCTACTATTAATATTAATGATGATGGTTTTCGTGGTTCTGAACTTGGTACTAGTAATTATCGTATTTTTGTAATTGGTGGTAGTACTGTTTTTGGTGCTGGTTCACCTGGGGATGAATTTACTATTCCGTCAGAATTAGAAAAACTTCTAAAAGAAAAATATGATGATATTGAAGTAATTAATGCAGGAATATCTAGTATTACTTCATTTGAAGAATTATATCATATTAAAAAAAATATAATTAATTATCAACCTGATATGATTATTATTTATGATGGTGTAAATGATATTTTTTACAAAAGAACTACTGAGCCTGTAATCTTAGAAGAAGAATCTGAAATAAAAGATTATCAACGTTATCTGCGTTCTCCAGTTGTTTTATATCGATATTTACTATTACCTATCATTAATTCTGAAATTAATATTTCGCCTAGTCAAATTCCTCAGTCTGAAAAAAATGATTCATTGATTTCTAACCAAATTTCATCTTTATGGGAACAAAGAATGACAGAATTCTGTAATTTATCTATTAAAAATAATTTTGAATCAATTGTAATTATTCAACCTGCATTATATAATGAAAAAAAACCTTTATCATATTTTGAAAAATCCATTCATAAAAAAAATACATATGGTGTAACTACTTTTAATTCATTGATTGAAAAAAGTAAAAATTTGAATAATTGTTCCTTAGTACTGGATTTATCAGATGTTTTTGAAAATACATCTGATAGTGTATATTTTGATCAAGTTCATACTAATAATTTAGGAAACAAGATAATATCTGAAAGAATATATCGTGAATTAATAGATAACAAGATTATTTAATCATTTTTTAAAACTCATTATATGATTCGAGTTTATACTAAATCGAGACATATTTCAAAAATTTCTAATTTCTTAACTATGAAAAATTTAACACATGAAATTTTTACAATTCATGAAACCCCCCCTGACACTCATTTTGATTTAGGTGTTTCGTATTGTTATCCTAGAAAAATATCTAAAGAATTACTTGATATGACTAAAATTGGATTTGTAAATTATCATCCTGGGCCTTTGCCAAAATATAAGGGTCCAACTGAATATGAAGATGCAATAAAAAATAAAGAAATTCATTGGGGTGTAACTGTTCATCAGATGAATGAGGAATATGATAGTGGAAAAATCATACAAATATTAAATTTTGATTTACATGAACCGCCTACTTCTAGAGATGAATTAGGCGCACTGTCTCATTATTTTCTTTTTAAATTGTTTAAAGAAACAATTGAGGATATCAATATGAATAAGATGAGATGAATATATGATATGAATAAAACTTTTTTAATAGTTATAATTTTAACAGCAATTTTATTTTTTGGGGTAGGCGTATCAATTAATCTGTATACTGTTAAACAAATAATTTCTGACTCATCAGAACAAAAAACTTCTACTCTTAATTTTATGAGTGAAAATGAGATTCAAAAATTAATCGATATTCATAGTTTACAGGATATATCTGATAAAAGATCCATGTTAATTCAATACATTTGGGATGATGAAGAATTACCTCAAAAGATTCCTGATGTAGTAGAAAATAATTTTCAAGATAATTTATTTGGTGAAATTCAAAATTTAAAACAAATTACAAAATTAGAAACAATATCTGAGCATTCGATAAATTCTATTTCTTATCTTTTTCTTCCAGAAAATTCTAATAATAAATTAGTAATTTATCATCATGGACATGATGGTGATTTTATTAAAGGATTTGATACAATTGAATATCTACTATCAGAACAATATTCCGTATTGGCATTTTCAATGCCACTTACTGGAACAAATAATCAACCTGTAATTGAACATGAGAAATTTGGAAAAATTAAACTTAGTTCTCATAACCATTTGCCATTATTAAAAACTGATAATTTTAACCCCATAAAATTATTCTTTGAGCCTATCACATCGTCAATTAATTATGTTGATTCAAATTTTGATTTTGATTCTTATTCTATGATTGGTATATCTGGTGGAGGTTGGACGACAGTTGTTTATTCAGCAATAGACGATCGCATTTCTAACAGCTTCCCTGTTGCTGGTTCATATCCTTTATTCTTAAGATCTGAAATAAAAAATATTGGTGATTATGAACAAACTGATCTTAATTTATACTCTAAAACAAATTACCTTGAACTCTATGTCTTAGGCGCATCTGGTAATTCTAGATATCAACTGCAAATTTTTAATGAAAATGATCCATGTTGTTTTTCTGGTAATGAGGCACAAACATTTGACTATTTGATACAAGAAAAAATTCAAGATATTGGAGCTGGAAAATTTGAAATCTATATTGATACATCTCATAATGAGCATAAAATATCTGAAAAATCTTTAAAATTAATAGTTGATAGATTAAATCTAACCTAATTTTTTTTCATAAATTTTTCAAAATCAATTTTAAAAATTTTTAAATGATAAGAATAACCTTCATCAATTGAATCAAATTCTTTAATCAGATATGAGTAATCCTCTTCATTATCAAATATTTCTCGTAAAAAACCATCAGTTCTTTTTGAATCATATGAAAATCGTTCATCTATAACAAGATGTGTTAGTCCATTTTTACTTCCATGATTAATGTAATCTTCAATATTGTCTATATTGTTGGACGAAATGAATTTAATATTTGATTTGCCATCTATACTTGTGATTGGAAATACGGTGTCTGATAATTGTGCTACGCGTAGATATGCGCCTTCTGGATAGTATGAAGCATTAATTCCATTTGGAATTTCATAAATTTTTAATGAAAGTAGATATGCATCTCTTTCATAATTATAATCTGAACTTTTTATTTGGAAAAAAACTAATGAAATCATAATAATTATTATTACTATTATCAAAATTTTGATTTTTGGTTTTTTTATTTTATAACTAAATATTTCTAAAGCATAAGCTGATAAAATTGCAAGTACAGGCATTATGACGAATAAATATCTAGGATCTGCAATTTCTCTTGAAAATGCATAAAGTGCTGGAATTATTGCAAAAATTCCAATTATTATTAATTCTATATTATTAATTCGTTTATTCTTTAATGAATAAAAAATTCCTAATGGAAAAAGTATTATAAAAGTTGGAATTAAAATCCATCCAAAAAATTTAATGAAATTAATTACGCCTAATTCGGGAAAGAATTTTTTATTAGTTATTTCTGAGTTTTGAAAAGTTTCCTTGTTAACTAATTCAGCACCAGCAGTTACATGACTAAATATTCCATCATATCCCATTGTATCTGTTCGTATAACTGACATTGGTGTAATTACTAACAAAAATATACAAATTGCAAAAATTACATAAATTAAATTTTTCTTTTTATCTTTAAATCTATAACAAAGTATGCTGATCATTCCAAAAGTAATCATTAAACCCTCATATCTTATCAAACAAAATAATCCTGATAGAACAAACGATAGTAAAATTAATTTTTTTTGTTCACTAAAAAATAATGCAAGGGATGAAACTACCATAAAAATAAAGAATGGCTCTGTAATACCTGCTAAAGAATTTTCAATTATTCTTGGTTCAAGTATAAAGAATAATGGAGCAATTAATGCAAATTCTTTTTTAATAAATTTTTTTGCTAAAAAATAAATTGGAATTGCAGTAAATACAGAAAATATTATACTTAGATTACGTTGTATTGCCATATAATCTAAAAAATTTTCTGAATTGGTAATGTTAAAAAATATGGATAATAAACTAGGCCATAAATTATTTGGCAAGTCATGTTCCGTAGGAAATTTACCGTTTACTGATAAATCCATACCGTACCAAAAATAGCCTAGCGAATCTAAAATTAATGGAATTTCAAATGGAAAAAATATATATCTAAAAATGAATCCGAATGAAACAATTAATGAAAAATAGATTATAATTTTAAATTTTGATAAACTATTAGAAAAAATCACATTACTCAATTACATCGTTCCATTTAAAATTAATTTTTTCTTTCTCTTACAACTGAAACGAGCGAATAAAGAAGTATAGCTGTAATTATAAAAATTACTCCGATAATGGTTGTTCCTACTCCAATTAATGTAATATTTGTAATTATTTTACCTGTTTCAGCATATACTTGAATTGACCACGCTGTAAATGATAATCCTATCATCACAAAAATAACTGCTGGAATACCATAGAATTTTAGTGGATGTTCTATCGATGTATATTTTATTGTACTAAATAATACGGATGTTCCATGAGATATTGGATTATGTGTTGAAGTATTTTTACCTTCATAGAGTATTTTTATTGGAACCTCTAAAATTTTAAATCCCATTTTTGATGATTTAATTAAAATTTCTGTTGAAATGCCCATTCCTACATCTGATGGTGATAATTTTTCTAAAACTTGTCTTGAGTATGCTCTAAAACCACTTTGTGAATCTGTTATTTTTTGATCAATTGATACGTTGGTTACTTTAGTGATTATTTTTATTCCAACTTTTCTATATGTTGGAACTTCATCTTTTTCTTTATTTAGAAACCTTGATCCTATCACTATGTCTGTTTTATTTTCTATTATTGGCTGAATCATCTGTTGAATATCCTCAATTCTATGTTGACCATCTGCATCAAATGTTACTAAAATATC
>TARA_B110000438_G_scaffold90086_1_pt1 | contig 12784 bp, 13 predicted proteins | sample TARA_B110000438 | Tara Oceans TARA_B110000438 (sample SAMEA4398413) | marine metagenome | biome: Polar Biome; feature: [MES] marine water layer (ENVO:01000295) within the mesopelagic zone...; material: water (ENVO:00002006), including particulate matter (ENVO:01000060) such as...... | reverse complement strand
TATGGCAACAAATCAAGGATACAATGCAGCTCTGGTTCGAATAATTAAGCAATGAAAAAACAGGCTAAGTCAAAATCATTAATTAAATTTCCGTGCAAATTTCCAATAAAGGTATTAGGCCGAGATGAAGCCAATTTTTATCTTGCTACCGAAATGATATTGAGTAAACATGCCCAAAATATTCCCGAAAATAGTATGAAGAAGAAATCAAGTAAGCAAGGGAATTACACGGCTCTTACCTGTGTAGTCAATGTCAACAGTCAGATTGAATTAAATCAAATCTATGCTGACCTCTCAAAAAATAATCATATCTTGTATGTTTTGTAATGAACTCAATAAATCATTATCAAGAGGGTCTCTCATTCCAAGTACGTAATCTTGGAATTACCGACTATAATTCAGTATGGTTAAAAATGAAGAATTACACTCATTCAAGAACAACTCAAAGTAATGATGAAGTATGGTTTACCGAGCATCATGACATTTATACTTTAGGAGCCAATGGAGATCCCAAGCATATACATAATCCAGGGGAAATTAAAATATTAAAAGTCGATCGAGGCGGTCAAGTAACTTACCACGGCCCAGGTCAAATAATGATGTATGTGTTACTTGATTTACGAAGATTAAACCTAAATATACGGCAACTTATTTCATCACTAGAACAATCCATCATTAGTCTAATGGCCGATTACAATATAAAGGCAGTCAGAAAATCTCAAGCGCCAGGTGTCTATGTAAAGACACAAAAAATAGCAAGTGTTGGTTTACGAATCAGTAAAGGTTGCAGTTATCATGGCCTTTCATTTAATCACAGTGTCAACTTGCAACCTTTTCGAGGCATTAATACCTGTGGCTTTGAACAATTAGATGTTACAAATTTAAATAATTTAGGGGTTATAGAAGATAAAAAAATAATTCAAGAAAAAATGCTGCATTATTTCAATAATATCATTGGTTAAAAAAATAATTAAAATAATTTGAATTTATTATCCATTCAATTCTGCTAATCTACTTGGTGTACCAACATCATGCCAGTTGCCCTCATAAAGGCTCCCAGACAACCCTTCATTTTTCATCAATTCAATTAATATAGGGACAATTGAGAATCTTTTTACGGTTTTATTCGTAAATAATTTTGGATCATAAAGAGCCATACCACTAAACGTAAATGGCAGTTTATTGTCTTTTATTACCTTGTCATTCTTAAGATTAAAGTCGCCCACAGATTTAAAAGACGGATTAGGCACTAAAATTAAATGGCCTAGAGAGCCTGATTCTAAATCAATTTTAGATAAAATATAATCTGTATAAATATCTCCATTAATTACCCAAAAAGGTTTATCGCCGAGCATGGGTAATGCTTTCACAATTCCGCCTCCAGTTTCTAAAGTTATATCGTTTTCGGGGCTATATATTACTTGTAGGCCAAATTTATCACCTGAACCAACAAAATCAACGATCTTTTCTCCCAACCAACCCAGATTAATAACTACTTTTGTAACCCCTGCTCTAACTAACATTTGAAAATGTCTTTCCAAGAGGGTCTGATCTCCCACTTTTACTAGACATTTTGGTATGTTATCGGTAATTGGTTTCAAGCGCTCGCCACGGCCGGCAGCTAATATCATTGCCATCATTTTAGTTTTCCCTGTAATCTAGGCAATTATTCTTAATAAATAAATTTAAAAATGATAGCTCGGGATATTTTGCTGTAATGGTATAAATATAGTGCAGCGTTCTAGGGATGTCTTTAAGATAATTCTCTTTGCTGTCTCTATGCTTTAATCGAGCAAATATTCCAATCGCTTTTAAATGCCTTTGAACCCCCATTAAATCAAAGAATCGTAAAAAATCCTTACTGCTCATCTTATTTTTTAATGAACTATCAAGATTTAAATAATAATCCTCAAGCAACTGAGTCAACAATTTCTCAGGTAATAAGATATAACAATCTCTAAGTAATGAGACAAGATCGTAAGTAATTGGCCCAATAACCGCATCCTGAAAATCAAGAACACCTGGATTACAATCATTTGTGTAGATTAAATTTCTCGAGTGAAAATCACGATGAACAATAACTTGAGGTTGAATTAAAGCATTATTCAATAGTATCTCAGCGCAATCCTGCCATTCAACCAACTCTCTTTGATCAAAACTGATACTCAGTTCTTTTAGGCAAAACCAATCAAGAAATAGATCCATTTCTTGCTTTAGTAAACTTTTCTCATAGTTTGGAAATTCCTCCATAATAGATTGACCATTACCCTGAAGAGTTCGTAATGTCACTAATGCATCATTATAAAGAGAATGCATTAATTGCGGTTCTTTCAATAAAGCATCCAAATAATGATCTGATCCGAGATCAGTTAACAATAAAAAACCTTTCTGTAAGTTTGACTCTATTATTACTGGACAATTGAGTTTTATTTGACGAAATAATTCTGAAAATCTTATAAATTTTTTACTGTTCTCTCTTGATGGAGGGGCATCCATAACGATGAATGAGGTTTTATCAGACCAAATTCGAAAATAACGACGAAAACTGGCATCTGATGAAGCAGGCTCAATATTACCATAAGGACCTCCAGGAAGACTCTCAATCCAGTTCATGAGATCGCTATAACGTTTATGAGAGTTTTTTGCTTGAATGATTATTTTTTTCCTTTAATACAAAAAATTCAATAGAATATAATAATAAATAGATGAAAACTGATACTCGAAAACAACAAAATCAACCTAATGGATGTCGTATCTTTTGTATAAATATTTCTTTCAACTAATTTTTCTAACATTAGCTTTCTCCTATGTGAATGTCTATGCGCAAGACCAAAATATATGCGTTTTGCCTTTATCTTTGCCGTTTAAAGATCAGAACAATCAATCTATTAATTTCGAAGCTAACAATATTTATTTAGATGTTGGCTCGCAACCTGCAACCATCTTAACTGGAAACGTAATTATAACTAGTGATGAAAGCACCACAACTGCAAATTCGGCCAATTATAACCCCAATGCAGAATCCCTTAACTTGGAAGGTAATATTCACTTTACAAACAATAATTTAACTGTTTCGAGTAAATCTGCTTTATTTTCTTATTCAGACGGTGAAATATTGTTCAATAACGCAACCTTTGCTTTAGGAAATAATGCCTCAAGAGGAAATGCTAAGGTTATTGAGCTTCAAGAAAAAGGAATCTTAAATTTAAGTAACGTAAATTATACAACATGTCCTGTTGGCTCTAATGACTGGATCATTAATGCAGAAAATATAGTACTAAATACATTAAAAGGCCAAGCAAAAGCTGAAAAGGTGGCTTTAAGTTTTAAAGATATTCCAATCTTATATATCCCAAGAATCTCCTTCCCTCTCGGTGAAACCAGAAAATCCGGTTTTCTTGCCCCTGAAATTGGTGGTGGAGGAAGGAGTGGTAATGAAATTCAATTACCTTGGTACTGGAATATTGCAAAAAATTATGATGCCACAATAACACCAAGAATTCTGACGGGTCGCGGCTTTCAATTAGGTAATGAGATTAGATACCTGAACTCCAATAACAAAGGTCAATTTAAACTAGATTATCTCAATAATGACAATATTTATGGTAAATCTAGGCATTATGTTCAATTAAACAATGAAACCCATTTTACTAACGGTATCCGCGCCATAATCGATTATGGAAATACTTCAGATGGAAATTATTTTGAAGATCTGGGCGGTAATCTAAGTATGACCAGTATTACTCATCTCAATCAAAATATATCAATAGATGCCTTTGGAGAGAACTGGTCGCTTCTTGCTCGTTTTCAAAATTTTCAAACTATTGATAAAAGTATCCAACTAAATAATCGGCCTTACGCTCGTTTGCCGCAAATCAAATTCAGCGCTTCGCTCCCATACAAGCCATTTGGAATATCGGCAAATCTCGATAGTGAGATTGTTTTTTTTGATCGTGAAGTTGGTACCACAGGATGGCGAATTGATACGCAACCCCATCTAGATTGGTCCATAAGAAAAGATGGTTGGTACATTAACCCATCAATTGCATTGAAACATACGCAATACGAATTAAGAAATCTAAATAAAGAACAAATTTCTGATCCCTCAAGAACTTTACCTATTACAAGTTTTGATGCGGGATTATTTTTTGAGCGTCCACTTGAAAAGTACAAAAATCATACGCAAACCTTTGAGCCTAGATTCTTGTACCTAAATACACCTTATCGTGATCAAGACAACCTCCCAGTTTTTGATACAATTGAACCTGATTTAAATCTAGTTCAATTATTTCGTAAAAATCGCTTTATCGGTATCGATAGAATCGCTAATACAGAGCAAATTAGCCTAGGGTTTGGTTCAAAAATAATTGATAACAAGAACGGAAAAGAGGTAATTTCAGCAACTCTAGGCAAAGCTTTTTATATGAAAAATCAGAAAGTTACCTTACCAGGAGAGAGTCTACTGCCTAGCTCATCTTCTGATTTTATTGCTGAATTACGCTTCCTAATCTTTGATGATTTAAATTTTGATATCTCTCACCAATGGAATAATAATAAATCTGGTGTCGCGAGATCACAAGCTCGAATTCAATATCGCCCCGAAAATAGAAAGATTCTAAATTTTGGTTATCGTTTTCGTGAGAATTTACTGGAACAAGGCAATATCTCATGGTCATGGCCAATTACTGAGACATGGAATCTATTAGGGCATTATAACTACTCAATACGTGATAAAAAAACTTTAGAACAGTTTTATGGTCTTGAGTATGAAAGTTGTTGCTGGGGTATTCGAATGGTATACAGGCAATATGTCTCTACTCGAGATGGTCAAGAAGATACTTCATTTGGTATACAATTAGTATTAAAAGGCATGACAAGTATTGGTACAAAAGCAGATAAACTCCTAGAACGTGGTATTCTAGGTTACTCAAATTACATTCAATAAAAATTACTTATGAATAATAAACTCTATATAAAATCCTTAATTACATTTGTACTATTGTCGAATCTTAATTATATATTCGCTCAAGAGGATATAAAACCACTTGATTCAATAGTAGCCGTCGTAAATGAAGGGGTGGTGTTAAGAAGTCAATTAGATTTCCAGATTAATAACATCGCAAAAAGAGCAGAGGTGGATGGGCTTCAGTTACCGACACAAGAAATCATGGAAGAGCAAATCCTTGAACAATTAATTGTTGAAGAAATACAGTTGCAACGCGCCAATCAAATCGGCATCCAAATTTCAGACCAAATGTTAAATGGAGCCATTACTGTTATTGCAGAACAGAACAATATTAGCTTTGAAGAACTTCCAAGTTTACTTGCTGCAGATGGAATTGATTATGGACGTTATCGTCGAGACCTAAAGCGGCAATTAATTTTTGAGCAATTACGTCAAATAGATTTAATTGGCCGCATTAATGTGTCACAAAGAGAAGTAAATCAATGTTTTGCGATGCTTGACAGTAATATTGTTAATAATTCTGATTACAATCTTTCACATATCTTAGTATCAGTACCCGAATCAGCAACAGCTGAAGAATACAATAAAGCGCAATTGGTTGCTGATAATGTCATAAAAGAGCTTAAGAGTGGAGCAGATTTTGGAGAAATGGCCATCACATATTCTGACAGTCAAACCGGAATAAATCGTGGTTTACTCGGATGGCGTAAAGGAGACCAATTACCAACTCTATTTTCTAGTATCGTTGGCACAATAAAAGAAGGCGAATACTCCAGTCCCATGCAAGCTGTAAGCGGATTTCATATCATTAAGATAAATGAAATGAGGAGCTCAATAGAGCGGAGTGAAATACAGCAAATGGAAGTTAGGCATATATTAGTGATACCTAACCAAATAATCGATAATGAAACAGCGAAGCAAAAACTTGAAGACGCAAAAAAACAGATTAATGAAGGCAAAGAATTCGGTGAAATTGCAAAATTACTCTCTGAAGACCCAGGATCAGCAAATGAAGGAGGATCCATGGGCTGGACTAACCCTGGAACCTTCGTGGAAGAATTTGAAAATATTGTAAATAATACTGAAATTGGAGTAATCTCAGAACCATTTCGATCTCGTTATGGTTGGCATATTTTAGAAGTGACTGGAAGAAGGACACATGATAACACCGAAGAATTAAAGCAAGTTAATTGTGTTAACCAAATAAAAAATAGCAAACTCGCTAATGAAGGCGAACTCTGGCTCCGACGTATCAGAGATGAAGCTTTTGTTGATAAAAGAATCTAAACTAATAAACAACTCCAAACTCGATACCTCATGCATTCTCTACCTCCTGAATATCTTATTGCAGTTACTGTTGGTGAACCTGCCGGCATAGGACCTGAAATTTGCCTAGATCTTATCAATCAAAAATGGAGCAATAATTTAGTTATTATCTCCGACCCAAAGGTAATAAAAGAAAGAGCAAAGAAATTAAATAAAGTTATCCATTTTATTGAATGGGTACCCGGGAAAATGAATCTCGAAAAATTACCTAAAGATACTTTATATATAAGAACGAAGACTTTTAACTCAAAAGTTATCTGCGGCGAACCTAATTACCATAACTCACCCGTTCTTATTGATGGCTTAGAGGAAACCATCAATTATTGTATGAATGGAACATTCAAAGCAATGGTTACTGCACCGATAAATAAAAGCATTATCAATCAGGCTGACATCAAATTTACAGGACATACCGAATTTATCGCAAAGCAGACTAATACAAATACCCCTGTAATGTTGTTAGCTGCTGAGAATATGCGTGTTGCGCTTGTTACCACTCATATACCTGTATCGAAAATTTCTTCTCAAATAACAAAAGAAAAGTTAAGAAAAATTATTAATATATTGAATGAGGATCTAAAAAAATACTTTTCCATAAAAAATCCTCGTATCTTAGTCTGTGGACTCAATCCTCATGCAGGAGAAAACGGCCATCTTGGCATAGAAGAACAAGAAATTATTGAGCCTGTTATAAAAGAATTTCAAAATGCAGGCCTTGCAATAAAAGGTCCAATTCCTGCAGATACAATCTTCTTAAGTGCCAAAAAAGAAAGTGATGTTGTCCTAGCGATGTTCCACGATCAAGGTCTTCCTGTACTCAAGTATGCTGGGTTTGATAAAGCCGTAAATATTACTCTTGGGCTGCCCTTTGTTAGGACTTCTGTAGATCATGGAACCGCTTTTAATATTGCTGGAAAAGGAAAAGCAAGCTCAGGTAGCTTAATTGCAGCTATAAATTTAGCTATCGAAATGACCATACAATGAATGAAAAATATTACGCGAAAAAAAGGTTTGGGCAGCATTTTTTAATTGACCAACAAATTATACAAGCAATCGTCAGTAATATTAATCCAAGACCCAATGATATAATCATCGAAATTGGTCCCGGTAATGGCGCTCTCACAAAACCGATCGCTTATTTCAATCCAAATTTACACATCATAGAACTAGATCGTGATCTAATTCCGACCCTAGAAAAAAAATTCTCTCTTTGCCCAAATATCTCAATTCATCAAGGCGATGCATTAGAATTTAATTATGCCAGTATTGGTCAAAAACTAAGGTTAATAGGCAATCTTCCCTATAATATATCCACTCCATTGATGTTTCATTTGATTCAGTACAGAAATAATATTTATGATCAACATTTTATGCTGCAAAAAGAAGTTGCCAATCGTTTGGCCGCATTACCTGGTGGGAAAACTTATGGTAAATTAACCATAATGTTTGGAACTTATATGCACACCCAGCATCTATTTAATGTTCCAGCGAATGCATTCAAACCCGCACCAAAAGTAATATCGTCAGTGGTCAAAATAACACCAAAACCCGATGATCAGATTATTATAAAAAATCCAACCATACTCTCAAGAATTGTCACACAAGCATTCTCTCAACGCAGAAAGACCCTTAGAAATTCACTAAAAGGACTCATTTCTGATAATATAATGGAGCAGATGGAGGTAAATCCAACTCAAAGAGCGGAAGAAATACCTATATTGACCTGGTCAAAACTCGCTAATACAATAAAAGAGTAGCAAATAACTATGCCTGAACAATCAAATATCAACATAAAAGTCGATACTAACTATATCCATGAACAATCCGAGCCTGACGAAAGTCGCTATGTTTTTGCGTATACGATAACGATCTCTAATCATGGAAATATATCAGCTAAATTAATCAGTCGTCATTGGGTAATTACAGACTCTAATGGCAAAGTTCAAGAAGTTAGGGGTGATGGAGTTGTTGGTGAGCAACCGAAATTAAAACCAGGTGAGCAATTTTGTTACTCAAGTGGTGCCATCATAGAAACGCCAGTTGGAGCAATGCAGGGAAAATACAATATGCAGACAGAAAACGGAAATAGTTTCGACGCCCCTATTGCTCCTTTCACCCTTGCTGTCCCCGGTGTACTTCACTAAAAAAGAAGGTAATTCTATTGGCTGTATATGCGATCGGTGATATACAGGGCTGCTATAACCCATTCAGGCGGCTGCTGGATAAAATAAAGTTTGACCCTCAAAAGGATCATCTTTGGTTAACCGGAGACCTTGTTAATCGGGGGCCTGACTCATTAAAAACACTACGTTTTGTTAAATCCCTTGATAAAGCAGTAACTACGGTATTGGGCAATCATGACTTACATCTTCTGGCATTGCATTTTAAAGTTAGTCCTTTGGATGAAAAATCTATTTGGCTTAAAGAAATTCTAAATGCTCATGATAGAGAGCCTTTAATGGAATGGTTAAAACACAAACCCTTAACCCATTATGATAAAGATAGTAATCGTTTTTTAGTGCATGCGGGCATCTACCCTGGCTGGACAATCAAGCAAGCTAACTTATATGCACGAGAGGTTGAAGCTGTCTTAAGAGGAAATGACTGCAAAAAATTAATAAGAAATATGTATGGCAATACACCTAAAATCTGGTCTGATGAATTAGAGGGTACAGAACGCTATCGTTTTATTATCAATGTATTCACTCGCATGAGAATGCTCAGAAACAACAATGAACTTGAGTTTGAATATAAAGGTGAAATTAGAAGAAATATTCAAGATTTAATGCCTTGGTTCGAAATCAAAGATAATCAATGGAAAGATACGCTTATCGTTTTTGGTCACTGGTCAGCACTTGGTTTAATGGTGAGACCAAAATTTATCTGCCTTGATACAGGCTATGTTTGGGGCAGAGAACTTACTGCTATTAATTTAGATAAAAAATCTGAATTAATAAAGATAAGCCATAAAGAGAAAAATTGCCTATAATGACGCCTAAAATATCAAAATGGAGAAACTTATGAAATCCCTTATGGCATTTAACTTCCAAGAATGGATCGAGGAACATCGAGAGCTTCTAAAGCCGCCTGTCTGCAATCAACAAGTATTTGAGGATAATGATTTCATTGTAATGGTTGTTGGTGGACCAAACTCCAGAACCGACTATCATTATGATCCGGGCCCTGAATTCTTTTATCAACTTGAAGGTGATATGTTGTTAAAAACCATCCAAAATGGCAAACGTATCGAAACACCTATTAAAGAAGGTGAGATATTGCTGTTACCTCCAACAGTACCTCATTCACCACAAAGATATGAAAATACCGTAGGACTGGTCGTTGAACGAAAACGGCTTGAAACAGAGCTTGATGGCTTTTTGTGGTTTTGTGAGAATTGCGACAATAAACTATATGAAGAATATTTATCTATTACCGATATTGTTGGTCAGTTGCCGCCTGTATTCGATCGGTATTATAGCTCCATAGAAAATCGCACTTGTAAGAAATGTGGTGAAATTATGGCTGCCGAGTGATCGGAAATATAGATGTTAAAAATTGATATACATACCCATATATTACCCGAGAACTGGCCAGATCTAAAAGAACGTTATGGTTATGGTGGCTTCATGCAATTGGAGCATTGTGGTACTGGTTGCGCGCGGATGATGATGGATGGAAAACATTTTCGTGATATCGAATCCAATTGTTGGGATCCACAGGTAAGAATTGAGGAATGTCAAAAATCCTCAGTAGATGTGCAAGTTTTATCTACAGTACCAGTAATGTTCAATTACTGGGCAAAGCCAAAAGATACCTTAGATCTATCTATGATACTCAATGATCACATAGCTAAAATTGTGACTAATTTTCCAAAAAGATATATCGGCCTTGCTACCCTTCCTATGCAAGATGCAGATTTATCCATAAAAGAAATGGAACGATGCGTTAAAACAAAAGGTATGGCTGGAATCCAGATTGGATCACACGTAAATGGCTGGAATCTTGACGATCCTCGAATCTTTCCAATTCTAGAAGCAGCTCAAGACCTTAATACAGCAATCTTTGTTCACCCTTGGCAAATGATGGGCAGTGACCGAATGAGTCTTTATTGGTTACCCTGGCTCGTAGGAATGCCTGCAGAAACTGCATTATCTATATGCTCCCTAATATTTGGTGGTGTATTTGAAAAACTTCCCAAGCTGAGAGTTGCATTTGCTCATGGTGGCGGAGCATTTCCCAGTATTATAGGAAGACTGGAACACGGTTATAATGTTAGACCTGACATTGTTGCGACTCACAACCAACACAATCCTAGAAATTATATTGGTAAATTCTTTGTTGACTCCTTAGTGCATGAGCCCGCTGTACTTGAATATATGATTAATCTATTTGGCGCTGATTGCATTGCACTTGGCAGTGATTACCCCTTTCCACTGGGTGAAGAAGAACCTGGAAAGATGATAAAGGCCATGAAACTTGATGTTACAACTAATAACTGGCTTTATGCTGACACGGCTCTAAAATGGCTTAACCTAAATCGAAAGGACTACGAAAGGTGAATAACTTTAATTTTGAAACAAATCGAAATTACGCTCAAAGATTAGATAAACAAGACGAGTTAAACCATTATCGATCAAAATTTTTATTTCCAGAGGATAGGAATGGTTATTCTTGCATCTATCTCTGTGGGAACTCACTTGGTTTGCAACCAAAATCAGTCAGCGAATACCTAACAGCAGAATTAAATGATTGGTCAAAATATGGTGTTCATGGGCATACAAAAGCAGGCAGACCATGGCTAAACTATCATTTACAAGCAAGAGAGGGTTTTGCTAGTTTAACAGGTAGCCTCCAGCATGAAGTGGTCGCTATGAATACTCTGACTGTCAATTTACATATGCTGATGACAACTTTTTATCGACCAAATAATAAACGCTTTAAAATTCTCATCGAGTCAACTGCATTCCCATCGGATAGATTTGCCGCTGAATCACAAATTCGTCTTCATGGATACGACCCAAAAGAAGCTTTAATCGAATGGGTACCTAAAAATGACGAATTATTTCTTGGCGATCTTCAGCAAATCATCGACAAAGAAGGTGATGAAATCGCATTAATCCTAGTTCCTGGAATTCAATATTACAGCGGTCAAGTTATGCCTATGCAAGAAATATGTCAAATTGCACGCACTGCTGGTTGTAAGATAGGGTTAGACCTTGCTCATGCAGTTGGTAACATCGAGCTGGACCTCCATAAATGGGCGCCCGATTTTGCAGCATGGTGCACCTATAAGTATCTTAATGGAGGACCAGGATCAGTTGGGGGTGCATTTATTCATGAAATGCATCATGGAGGAAATGGGGATGGACAACTCTTAGGTTGGTGGAGCAATGATCTTGAAACTCGTTTTAAAATGGGCACAGAATTCGTGGCCGCAAAAGACGCAGATTTATGGCAAGTCAGTAATCCACCCGTCTTCTCATTAACGCCTGTTATCGCATCATTACATATGTTTAAAGAGGCCTCCTTTGAAAAGTTACGTGAAAAATCCATTCAATTAACTAGCTACTTAGATTTTTTAATTCAAAATACTTTTGCTGGACAAATTGAATCAATCACGCCTATATACAAACGCGGCTGTCAATTGTCACTGGTGATTCGTGATAATACATTCGATGGCAAGGCAGTTTTTAATTCATTGACTGACAAGAATGTGATTGGTGATTGGCGTGAGCCTAATGTTATTCGAATGGCTCCAACTCCACTTTATAATTCTTATGAAGATGTTTATGAATTTGTAGAGCGTCTAAAAGAATCAGTTGCAGAAAATAAAAATTAATGGAAAAAACACCGGTCAAAATACTTGGTGCGGGCCTTTGCGGAAGTCTACTTAGCATTATCTTAGCGAGAAGGGGTTACCCAGTTGTCATTTATGAGACTCGCTCTGATCCTAGAAATTTAAGTCAAGCTGCCGGAAAATCGATTAATTTGGCCATGTCCTCAAGAGGCATAAAGGCGCTTAAATATGCCGGTATATTTGAACAGGTAGAACCGCTTCTCATGCCAATGACGGGACGTATGCTGCATTTCCAAAATGGAGAACAAGAACTGCAGCCTTACGGTCAAAAAGAGGATGAAGTCATCTATTCCGTTTCACGTTTTAATCTAAATCAGATCCTCATCGATACCGCTGAAAAAGAGTACCAAGTGGAGATCAAGTTCGAAAACTCAGTACTTTCCTATAATACAGATGAAGATGAAATTTTAATGCAATCACCTGCAGGGGAATATAGCTTAGATGCACAAGCGATTATTGTGGCAAATGGGGCCGGTTCGATAATTAGAAAAGCGTTTGATGGAATGGAGCCCATTAGGCCAAACGAATCGATCTTACCGCACAGCTATAAAGAGCTCACGATCCCTGCAAATCCAGATGGTAGTTTTAAATTAGAAGAGAATGCTCTTCATATTTGGCCGAGAGGTCAATTTATG
>TARA_B110000438_G_scaffold70748_1_pt1 | contig 12790 bp, 11 predicted proteins | sample TARA_B110000438 | Tara Oceans TARA_B110000438 (sample SAMEA4398413) | marine metagenome | biome: Polar Biome; feature: [MES] marine water layer (ENVO:01000295) within the mesopelagic zone...; material: water (ENVO:00002006), including particulate matter (ENVO:01000060) such as...... | reverse complement strand
AGACTGGGATAATGACTATTTTACACCTTATGATTATGGGCAATTTGCCTTCGTTTATGATGAGAGTAGACTATTAGATCCGCCGCAATCAATGACAGAACTTGTTAGCAGAGACGACATCAAGATTATTGTGCAAGATCCACGCACTAGCACCCCTGGTCTTGGTTTGCTTTTATGGATTAAATCTATTTATGGTGATAGTTCGCAAGCTGTATGGAAAAGTCTTGATAGTAAAATTGTAACTTATACTCCAGGATGGAGTGAAGCTTACGGTATGTTTTTAGAAAATGAGGCTGATATGGTCTTAAGTTATACTACATCGCCAGCATACCATCTTATGTACGAAAATACTTCTAAATATAAAGCAGCAAGTTTTAAAGAGGGGCATTATATGCAAATTGAGGTAGCAGGAATTTTAAAATCCAGTCAAAACTTTAATCTGGCACAAAAATTTATGAAGTTTATATCTACAGAAGAATTTCAATCTCAAATTCCAACAAAAAACATAATGTATCCTGTTACCAACATTGTTGTGCCAGACGCATTTAATCAGCTCAATCAAATAAATAAGAAATTACTTATAAAACCTGAGTTAGTTCACAGGTCCAAAAAAGATTGGATTAACGAATGGCTAAATTCTCAGTAAAAAATTAGGTATTAATTCTGTATAGAAAAATTTTTCCATTATTTTCAATAATATTAGTTATTCTTACTTTAATAGCTCCATTGATGACCATAGTTCTATTCTATGATTTTTCTAGTATTCTTGATATTTTTCAGCCCTATTATTTAAATGTAATTAAGTTTTCAATACTTCAGGCTTTGATTTCTACAGTTACAAGTATTTGTATAGGCACCTTATTTGCTCACTTGCTTTTTAAGCATAGATATATTCCTGGTGTATACTCGTTAATTAATTTTTTATCTTTCACATTTGTTCTTCCAACTATTATTATAGTTCTAGGGATTATTTCAATTTATGGAAAAGCAGGTTATCTAAATTTTATACTCGAGTTTTTTAATCTAAATATTTATGGTCTACTAGGAATTATTATTGCTCACGTTTTATTAAATTTTCCATTTGTTACAAGAATTATATTTCAGTCATTATTGGATGTAAGTCATGATGAGTGGAGCTTGGCAAAGCATAGTGGTTTAAAAGGAATTCCATTATTTAAAACAATAGAATGGCCAGCAATAAAAAGAGTTCTACCAACCTCTATAACGCTAGTTTTTATCTTATGCTTTATGAGTTTTGCTCCAATTATCATTTTTGGTGGTGGACCAAATTTTTCTACTTTGGAGGTTTCAATTTATCAAGCCATATTATTTGAATATGATTTTACTAAGGCAATAAATTTATCATTTATTCAAATCTTGATTTGCTTAATATTTTTATTAATATTTTTATTTCAGAATAAAATCTCATTTTTTTTACTTTCAGAAAATAGAATTTCAAACTTAAATTCTTACTCAATAAATTACTTATTTGAATATTTTTTATTATTTTTTTTGTTTATACTTGCATTTTCTCCTTTACTTATAATAATTTTAAATGGATTGCAGTCTCCCCATATAATAAAAATATTGATTTCAGAAAGTTTTTTAACTGCATTGAAATATACGTTTATAATTAGCATCGCATCGGGAATGCTGTCTGTAATTTTAACGTTAGGCTTAGTATCGTTTGGAAAAAATATCTTTTTAAAAAAATCATTAAAGCGCTTCATTGTATTTGAAACTTATATTTATTTATTATTAGTATTTTCTCCTGTCTTAATAAGTAGTGGATTTTTTATCTTACTTAGACAATATTTAGATATTTTAAGTCCTGGTTTATGGCTTGTCATATTAATTAATGCCGTTTTTACAATTCCGTTATCATACAGCCTTATAAAGCCATCTTTTTACAAGATTTTTTTTGAACAAGATTTTTTAAGTGCGAGCTTAGGCTTGAATGGTTTAACAAGATTTGCCCTTATCGAATGGCCAGTGATTAAGCTGCCAGTGATTACCGCTTTTATTATTGCTTCAATAATTTCGTCTAGTGATTTAATTATTGTTTCTTTTTTTGGAACTAATAATTTTTCAACCTTATCATTGCTAATATTTAGATTGATGGGAAGCTACCAAATTCAAGAGTCTCAAGCGGTAGCATTACTTTTTTTAATATATTGCTTCATTTATTTTGTGTTATCGTATAAATTGCTGTCGAAATTAAAAATGAGAATCAATTAAATTATGGAACATGCAATAAATCTGACAAACCACTGGGCTGGAATACTATCATTAATAATATTTGTTACTGCCTATGGATTTGTAATGGCAGAAGAATTTACACACCTTAGAAAAAGTAAGCCTGTTATATTGGCTGCAGGTGCAATCTGGGCAATTATTGCAATTGCTTATAATGGCTCTTCACATATTGAAATTGTCGAGGAAACATTTCGACATGGCTTGTTAGAATATGCTGAATTAGCTTTTTTCTTGCTTGTTGCCATGACTTATATTGCTGCCTTAGAGGAAAGAGATGTCTTTAATTCATTGAAAGTTTGGCTCATTAAGAAAAATTTTAATTACCGTCAACTATTCTGGATTACTGGTGTTATTGCGTTTTTTATGTCGCCTCTTGCAGACAACTTAACTACCGCTCTAGTCTTATGTGCTGTTGTTATGGCTGTGGGATCAGCTAGTCCAAAATTTATTTCTATGGCTTGTATAAATATTGTTGTTGCCGCAAATGCAGGTGGAGCCTTTAGTCCATTTGGTGATATTACTACTCTTATGGTGTGGCAAGCTGGTAAGGTAGAGTTCTTTACTTTCTTTGCATTGATTATTCCTTCTATTGTAAATTATATTATTCCAGCTGTTATTATGAGTTTCTTTATCGGCAACGAACGGCCTACTCTTGCAGTAGAAGATGTAAAAATTAAATTTGGTGGAAAGTTTATTATACTTCTTGGAGTGTTAACAATTGCAACTGCAGTATCATTTCACAATTTCTTTCATCTACCCCCAGTACTTGGTATGATGACAGGCTTGTCCTATCTTTTATTTTTTGGTTACTATATCAAAAAAAACGAAAATGCCTCTAAACCTTATGATGTCTTAGATAATATTGCACATATAGAATGGGATACTTTGCTTTTCTTCTTTGGTGTAATTATATCGGTTAGTGGTCTTGGTCTTATTGGTTATTTGGAACTTGCTTCTGAATTTATGTATACCGACTTAGGTGCAACAAATGCGAATATACTTGTAGGGATACTTTCAGCGATTGTTGACAATATACCGGTAATGTTCGCCGTACTAAGTATGGATCCTTCAATGCCTATAAATCAGTGGCTACTGGCAACCTTAACTGCTGGTGTTGGTGGAAGTATGCTCTCAATTGGTTCTGCTGCAGGTGTTGCTTTAATGGGGCAGGCTAAGGGTTATTATACTTTTTTTGGTCATTTAAAATGGGCTCCAGTTATAGCAATCGGATACTTTGCTAGTATTTATGTACATATACTTGTTAATTTCTAAATAAGCTCTATTTTATGATTTATGTCTAAATTTTATAGATACATTATTATTACTTTATTTTTATTAACTGGAGGAAACAGTTTGGCTTTAAATGCGTATGATTTTTCATTCACTTCTATTGATGGTGAAAGTAAAATCAATTTATCAGATTTTAAAGGTAAAACAATTCTAGTTGTAAATACTGCAAGCTTATGCGGTTTTACTTACCAATATACAGGATTGCAGTCACTGTACGATAATTATGGTGATGAAGGTTTAGTGGTTTTAGGTATACCGGCAAATGATTTTTCTAAGCAAGAACCTGGACAAGAAAATGAAATAAAAGAATTTTGTGAAACTAATTTTAATATAACTTTTCCAATGACCTCGAAAGAAATCGTGACTGGCAAGGGATCACATCCTTTTTTTGACTGGACTAGAGATGAGCTTGGTTGGTTAGACGGTGTGCCAAGATGGAATTTTCATAAAATTATTATAGATAAGAATGGTAATGCAATTAGTGGATACACTCCACTAACAAAACCATCTTCTAAAAGATTTATTAAAGCTGTAGAAAAAGCATTAAAGATTTAATAGAAGAAATGGCGGTCCCTACGGGATTCGAACCCGTGATCTTCTGGATGAAAACCAGATATCCTAACCGCTAGACGAAGGGACCTAAAAAAACTCTTATATATTTGAAATTATTTAAAATCAATCAATGATTACTTAATTTCTGCACCTATATCTTCAATATGAAATTGAGGGATTCTTCGTCCACCCCATTCATTAACCTTAATCTTTCCATAAAGTGATACCAATTTACCCTTATTATTCATAATCGCGTCCCCTAAAGGGGTATTCTTACTTCTAAATGTAATGCCTTCAACATTCTTATCAATATCTGAACTTAAACCACATCTAATATGATTATCTCCAAATTCTTTTATAAATGTAATCTTTGTACTCTTAATAATAAAATTTGGCTCTTCATTATTCGAACCAAATGGACCAAGTTTGTTTATATCGTCATAGAGCTCGCTGTTAACAGCAGTAATATTTATAATAGAGTCCGCATGATTCGTATCATCTATATCTAACGCAATACTATTGCTGTCTAATCTATCTTCTATAAAATCTTGAAGTAATAAAATTTTATCTTCATCAAGAGTTAATCCAGCAGCCATGGCGTGGCCACCCCCTTGAGTAACAATACCTTTTTGTGTTGCAGCAATAATAAGATTACCTAAATCAATGCCTTTAATAGACCGGCCTGATCCTTTTGCTATTCCATTTTTTGCTGAAAAAACAATACAAGGTTTTTTGAACTTCTGTTTTATGCGACTCGCAATAATTCCTATAACACCCTCATGCCAATCTTGGCCATAAGCGAAAATAATTTTTTTATCTATTTGTTCAGAAGTTAAGGAATCAATAGCAGTTTTAAGAATGTGTGCCTCTATGGTTTGTCTTTCTTTATTAAAATTGTCTAACTCTGTAGCTATGTCTGCAGCTTTAGCTTCATCTTCACAGGTTAATAATTCAGTACCATGCTTTGATTTACCTAATCTACCACCTGCGTTAATTCGTGGACCTAATTTAAACCCTAAATCATAAGTTGATATTTTGTTATTTATATTGGCTTTATCAATTAATGCAGTCAAACCAATGTTAGGTTTTTTTGAAAAAACTTCTAAACCTTTTTGTACTAATAATCGATTTATTCCAACTAGTGGAACTACATCACAAATGGTACCAAGTGAAACCATATCGAGCAGAGAAATAATATTTGGCTCTTTTAAAATATTATCAAACCACTTACTTTCTCTTAGTTTCCGATTTAACCCTACTATAAACATAAATGTAACACCTACAGCAGCCAAGTATCCTAAGTTAGTAGTGTCATCTAATCTATTTGGATTAATCATTGCGTAGGCTTCAGGTAAATTAATCTCAGGCTGGTGATGATCAATAACAATCACATCTATATTATTATCTTTTGCAAATTTTATTTCATTATAAGCCAAGGTCCCACAATCAAGTGTAAAAATAATATTGATATTTTGATCTATAAATTTTTGAAAAGCTTCCTTATTTGGACCATAACCCTCTGTAAATCTATCTGGAATATGATAAACAACTTCAACACCTAGCAAGTTAAAATATTTAATTAAACATGATGTTGAGGTAGAGCCATCAACATCATAGTCACCAAAGATAGCAATTTTTTCATTATTCTTAAGTGCTACTAATATTCTTTCACATGCTTTTTCCATGTCCATTAAAATATTTGGATCTGGCATATTGTCTTTTAATGTTGGATTTAGATAGCTGGCAATATCATCAATAGAAATATTTCTAATCGAAAATAGCTTAGCAATTAAGTTTGATACTTCAAATTTCTGACTGATTAATTCAGCTTGTCGTTCATCAAATGTTTTAACTTGCCATTTACTATCAGTATATGAGTTGAAGCCTTGAAGGATATTGGCCTGCATCAACTAATATTAGGGTACTGAGTTTGAATGTATTGAGTAGTATGCTCATCGGATCTTAAAACTATAGAATGTGCTGTATATATATTTCCTGATTTTTTTACACCTTTAACCATCGTGCCTTCAGTTACACCTGTCGCAACAAAAACTATATCTCCACTAGCAAGATCGTCAATCATGTACTTCTTATTAAGATCTTTTATTCCAAGATTTTCTGCGCGTTGTTTTTCATCATCGTTCCTAATGACAAGTCTTGTTTGTATTTGTCCACCTATACACTGAAGTGCTGCAGCAGCTAAAACTCCTTCAGGGGCTCCCCCAGTTCCAAAATATATATCAACATCTATATCTTTTTGTGAAGTCATCATAACTCCTTGGACATCACCATCTGGTATTAAAACAACTTTTGAGCCTATGCTTCTTAATGACTCAATTATTTCTGCATGACGATCACGCTCTAATACACAAGCCGTTATATCTGCTGGGTTTACTTTCTTTGCCTGCGCAAGACTTTTGATATTATCTACAACACTTGCATCTAAATCAATAACGTCTTCACTGTAGCCACCGCCTATAGCGATTTTATCCATATAAGTATCAGGTGAATGCAACATAGAGCCTTTATTGGCTGCCGCTATTACTGCTAATGAATTTGGCATTCCTTTTGAAGTAATTGTGGTTCCTTCCAAAGGATCCAGGGCAATATCCACTGCATCACCCTTGCCTGTGCCAACTTTTTCTCCGATATAAAGCATTGGAGCTTCATCTCTTTCACCTTCACCGATGACAATTCTTCCATCAAATTCAATTTCATTAAGTGCTGTTCGCATAGCATCAACAGCTAATTGGTCGGCACCCTCTTTGTCACCCCCACCTATAAGTTGGGACGCTGCTATTGCTGCCATTTCAGCTGATTTTAATATACCTGTTGAAAATTTTTTACCAACGTTACTCATATTTATCCTTCAATTCTAATAAACTTAACCTTATTATTGATTCTCTTCATATTGTTAATTTCTTTAATAGCTTTTAAAACAATTTTTTCTTTTATTTTATGGGTAATTATTACAATAGTTGCATAACCTCGTTTATTAGAATGTTCCTGTTTTTGTTGGTCAATTGAAATTTTATTTCTAGCTAAAATATCAGAAATTCTTCTCATAACCCCAACTTCATCCTTAACTACTATCTTTAAGAAATATGCAAAACTACTATCTAATATATCTATATTTTTTAATTTTTTTGACTGGGAAATTGAATTGCCTAAAGGCAAATTGATGTTACCTCTGTTAAGGTCAATAAGGTCGGCAACAATTGCTGCGCCAGTAGGTTTTCCACCTGCACCAGGACCAATTAAAACTGTTTTACCAATCATGTCGTCAATAATTACTACAGCATTTAATTCATTTTCTACTTTAGCAATTTCAGAATCTTCTTTGATTAAGCATGGATGAACCCTTTGTTCATATGAGTCTTTTTTTCTTTCTGCCACACCTAGCAGTTTAATTTTATAACCAAATTCTTTAGCAAATCTGAAATCATCTAATTCGACTTTATCAACTCCCTCAATATAAGTTGAAGAAAATTTAATGGGAACATTAAATGCCAAGCTCGATAATAATGTAATCTTGTGAGCAGCATCAATACCCTTGACATCGAAAGTGGGATCAAGTTCAGCAAAACCTAATTTTTGTGCATCTTTCAAGACTAATGAAAAGTCTTTTCCCTCTTTTTCCATTTTAGTGAGAATGTAGTTACAGGTTCCATTAAGGATTCCATAAATTTTAGAAATATTATTATATTTTAAATTTTCTCTTACTGCTTTTACTACGGGGATGCCTCCAGCAATAGCAGCCTCATAACTAATTGAAACGTTATTTTTTTCAGCTAATTTTACTAATTCATTTCCATGCATTGCTAATAAAGCTTTATTAGCAGTAATAATATGCTTCTTATTTTCCAATGCAGTCTTTACTAATTTATATGCTGCTCCACTTGATCCACCTATACATTCTACCAATACTTGTATATCTGGATTAGTAGCAAGTTCTTGAACTTTAGATGTAACTTTAATATTTTTTAAATTTACTTTTCTTTTTTTCTTAATATTTTTGACAGCTATTTGAATAACTTTAAAATTTTTGTGATTCTTGCTAATTTGATTAAAGAAAGCCTGACCTACAGTTCCAAAGCCTGCAATTCCTATATTTCTCATTCTAATTCACTCTCAGGAACACTTTCTAAGTCTACACTTTCATCATTAGATTTATTATCCAATGGAAAATCATCAAACTCTGCCTCAATATAATCTGGATTAATAAAAGTTTTATAAAAAGAAAATGGTTCACCATCATTTGTTTTAGCGCAGGCACCTATTATAAACAAAAGTGCAAACAGAGATAAACTTATAGGTCTTTTTTTAGAGAATATTGGCATTGTAAGTTAAAGCAGTTGTTTCATTAAAATCATTCATTAAATTAAAGTTTTGCATCGCTTGTCCAGCTGCACCTTTTAATAGATTATCAATAACTGATACTATACACAATAAATCATCCTTGTACCCTCTTTTCACCCCAATTGAGACTCTATTGGAACCTACAACTTCACGCGTGGAGGGAACTTCGTTTAATGGCAATAAAGATATAAAATTTTCATTTGCAAAAGCTTTTTTTAAGCATTCATGTATTTCACTCTGTTTATTTGCATCAATATTTAAATAAATATTCGATAATATACCTCTGTTAACTGGTATTAAGTTTGCTGCAAAAAAAACTCTAATTGAATCTTCGTTAGCTAGAGAAAGTTCCTGATTAATCTCAGCTATATGTCTATGATCACCAATTCCGTATGATTTTATATTTTCATTAACTTCTGCAAATATATTTTCAGTTTTTTTTGATTTTCCTGCCCCAGAGTAACCTGACTTGGCATCGATGATTATATTATTACCATCTATGATTTTATTTTTTAATAGTGGTATTAATGGCATCAAAATACTTGTTGGATAGCAACCAGGGTTAGCAATGTACTTCGCAGATTTAATCTTATCTCTATTAAATTCTGTTAGCCCGTAAACAAATTCACTTAATTTATCTGGATGGGCATGCTTAAAATCATACCACTTTTCATAATCATCTGATTTTTTCAATCTAAAATCAGCAGATAAATCAATAATTTTTATTGTGTCTGGTATCTTGTGTAAACTTGCTTGTAATTCGGAGTGTGGCAAGCAACTAAAAATAAAATCAATATTACTAAAGTCTATTTCGTCTAATTTGCTAAATATAAGATCTAGAGAATCCCTTAAGCCAGGTATAGCTTTAGATACATGCTCTCCAGCAGTTTCATTTGCAGATAAAGATTGAATCTTAATATTTGGATGCTTGAGACATAAGTGTATCATTTCTGATCCCACATAGCCACTCGCACCTAGAATTGATATATTAATAAAATTTGACATTTATTGTCAGCCTTAAAAAATAGAGATGTAATTAGTGTAAAATTATCTTTTTGAAAATTGGTAGCGTCTACGTGCTTTTGCTCTACCATATTTTTTTCTCTCAACAATTCTAGCATCTCTGGTTAAAAAACCTTCAGATTTTAAAGAAGCCCTTAAGGTTGGGTCAAAAAGCGTAAGAGCTTTTGATATGCCGTGACGTACAGCACCAGCTTGACCTGATAATCCACCGCCACTTACCGTAATCATCATATCCATAGTTGATGATTTGTTTGTTAAGACTAGTGGCTGATTAATTACCATATGTAAAACTGGTCTGGTAAAATACTTATTACTCTCTTTGCCATTAACAACAATTTTACCTGTACCAGCTGATACCCAAACTCTTGCTATTGAATTTTTTCTTTTTCCAGTTGCATAAGACCTGCCCAAGCTATCTATCTTAGGGAGCACCTCTATTACTTCCACTGGTGCAACTACTGCTTCTGTTTTGATTTCGGTATTTTCCATAATTATAACATTTCACTAATATTTAATACTTCTGGTGCTTGCGCTTCGTGTGGATGAATACTACCTGCATAAACTTTCATATTTGATAATTGAACACTTCCTAGTGGTCCTTTTGGAATCATTCTTTTTACAGCCATTCTGATTACTCTATCAGGAAATTTACCTTCTATAATCTGACGGGCAGTTCTGCTTTTGATCCCACCGGGATGGCCAGTATGCCAATAATATATTTTACCATCTAGTTTTTTGCCTGTAAATTTTACCTTTTCAGCATTTATAATAATTACATGATCTCCACAGTCTGCATGTGGTGTAAAAGATGGTTTATGCTTACCTCTTAAAATCATTGAAACTTTTGAGGCTAGTCTACCCAGTACAATACCCTCAGCATCTATAAGAACCCATTTCTTATCAACGTCTTCTTTACGAAGCGATAAAGTTTGTTTGATTATTTTACTTGTAGCCATGCGGATGTATTAGTTGTTTCTAGCATTGTTGTCAATTATTTAAATAAAACAATATCTTGAATGCAAGGTATTATAATACCTAATATTACATAAAAAAATACTTTACTTACCTCTATTATTAAAATAAACATCTTATGTCGATTTGATGCAGCTTGCGGACACTAACAGCTAAGCCATGAAGCCGCCGTATTTGTGCGGTTTTTTTTTGCAGAAAATTCGATTACTTTAAATAATATAAAAGGAGATCGAAATGCCTAATAATAAATTTAAACCCAATGAATCAGCTCATCCTGAAACTCTAGCTTTACACGGCGGTGATTACAGGTCTGATCCAACTACTAATTCTGTAGCAGTTCCAATTTATCAAACTACTTCATATCAGTTTAATGATACAGAGCATGCAGCAAATTTGTTTGCTCTAAAAGACTTTGGTAATATTTATTCAAGAATTATGAACCCAACTTTGGATGTTCTTGAAAAAAGGATTGCTGCACTAGAAGGTGGTGTTGGTGCTCTAGCTGTAAGTTCTGGACAATCAGCAACTGCTATCAGTGTTCAAAACTTAGCTCGTTCAGGAGATAATATAGTTTGTTCAACCGATGTATACGGTGGAACATTCAATCTATTTTCTAACACTCTGAAAGATCAAGGTATTGAAGTAAGATTTGCTGATCCAAGTGATCCAGAGAATTTCAGAAAATTAACGGATGATAATACGCGAGCATACTACGGAGAAAGCTTACCTAATCCGAAACTTAAAGTTTTTCCTATCCAGGAGGTTGCTGATATTGGTAAGGAATTTAATATTCCTCTCATAATAGATAATACTTCAGCGCCTGTTATATGTAAGCCAATAAATCATGGTGCAGCAATTGTAGTTCACTCGCTGACTAAATTTATAGGTGGTCATGGCACCTCTATAGGTGGAATTATTGTAGATAGCGGTAAATTTGACTGGGCAAAAGATCCAAAAAGATCTCCAACATTAAATGAACCCGACAATAGTTACCATGGTGCAGTATGGACTGAGGCAACAAAACCACTTGGGCCTATTGCCTACATAATTAGAGCAAGAGTAGTTCTTTTAAGAGATATTGGATCAGCTCTGTCACCATTTAATGCCTTTCAGATTATTCAAGGACTAGAAACTCTCAGTTTAAGAATTGAACGACATTGCGAAAACGCAGCCAAAGTTGCTGATTATTTATCAAGTCATACTAAAGTTGATAAAGTTATCTATGCAGGCAAAGCAGAAGATATTGCAGCAGAAAGAGCTGAAAAATACTTAAATGGCGGCTATGGTGCCTTAATAGGATTTGAAGTTAAATCTGGCAAAGAAGGTGGCCAGAAATTTATTGAAAATCTTAATATGCTCTATCATGTTGCAAATATAGGTGACTCTAGAAGTCTAGCTATCCATCCAGCATCTACAACTCATTCACAATTATCTGAACCTGATATGAAAGCTGCTGGGGTTAATCCAAATTATATAAGACTATCAATTGGACTTGAACATATTGATGATATCATTTCTGATATTTCAAATGCTCTAGATTCTATCTAATCTATTAATGTACGAGTAAGACTTATAAAAGTTTTGCTCGTGCAAAGTTCATATAAGATTGTAGATAAACTAGAATCATAAAAATAAAAATTGAATTACCCTGATGAAGTAGCGCAAGATGCCAAGGTATGTTTAAATATGTCATAAATATTCCTAATAACATTTGTATTAAAAATAAAATATTTAAAATTAATATAATTTTTCTATAGTGATGTAAAAATTCTTTTGTAAATACTCTATAGTTTACAAATAAAAGTGCTAATACAAGTACCAATGCAAAGGTACGATGAAAGAAAATTATAAAATCACCATTTTCAAAAAAATTAGCTATTAGTGACTCATCTCCAAAAATATTTAAAGGAATAATATTTTGATCATAGGCCGGCCAAGTATTATACAAAAGTCCTGAGTGAGTGCCTGATACGTAGGCACCATAAAAAATCTGAAAAAGTGTTAAGGCAAGAAGCAATAAGAAAAACTTGCTCTCATCTTTCTCTTCTTTGGCAATTACAATGTTGTTATTCGACATATTTTTTTTAACAAAAAACCTCAAGATCACTCCAAGTATTAAAAAAGCTGTAATCAAATGAAAGCTCAAGCGATATTGACTTACGTCTACCCTATCAACTAAGCCACTTTTTACCATATACCAGCCTATTACTGCTTGCATCATCCCAAGTAGTCCAATGCAAAAAATGTAAGGAAGATCTGATTTAGTTATAAGTTTTCTGTAAGCTAAGTAAATTAAAGGTATAATAAATACTATTCCTATAAATCTTGCAAAAAATCT
>TARA_B110000438_G_scaffold63705_1_pt1 | contig 12792 bp, 11 predicted proteins | sample TARA_B110000438 | Tara Oceans TARA_B110000438 (sample SAMEA4398413) | marine metagenome | biome: Polar Biome; feature: [MES] marine water layer (ENVO:01000295) within the mesopelagic zone...; material: water (ENVO:00002006), including particulate matter (ENVO:01000060) such as...... | reverse complement strand
ATATTAAACTATTTTCAGGATGGAAAAGAGAGAGGGAACGTTGGGAATTTCTTTTAGCCTTAGGCTCAAAAGATATTCACAGATCAATTTCGTTAGGGAAAATTTTGATTACAGGTAGCGAAACCATGATCTCTTTGATCTACCCTCTAACAAGTATGTTTCAGGAAATGTTATTTGTTAAAATGAAAAACGGAACTTTTACTCAAACAAATAGTTATATACCAATACCACCTTCGGTTAAAAAACGGATTCCAAGCTATGCTCGAGGGTTTAGTAAAGAAAAACTAGAGCTAGCTCTAGCTTGTTTAGGTAAAATTGATAAAAGACAAAAAACAGCATATACTTCAGATGAAACAGAACTCCTCCAATTTATTGGGCTTCTCCTTGGATAAATCCCAATCAACTTTTATTTACACGGATGAACAATTAATTGCTCGTTTTCAATCTGGTGATGAGCAAGCATTTACTGAATTAGTAAAAAGATATAGAGACAGGTTAACCAATTTTGTATATCAGTTCTTAGGTGATTTAGAGCAGGCTGAGGATGTTGTGCAAGATACGATGTTTAAGCTTTATGAAAAGAAGCATTATTATCGAGAGATTGCAAAATTTTCAACCTGGATTTACACTATTGCTCGTAATCTCGCAAATACTGAATTAAGAAAGAGAAAAAGACGTAAGACAACTCTTCTAAGTCAGATGACACGAGATGAAAGAGACTATGAGATTCCAGCTATCCAAAGTGATGTTGGCCAAGCTATTCAAAGTGAATATGTTGAAAAACGTATACAAGCCGCTATAAAAGAGCTACCTGAACATTTTAAAACCGTTATTATTTTAAGAGATATCCAAGAACTTTCTTATGATGATATAAGCAATATTGTAGGTGTCCCGCTTGGCACCGTTAAATCAAGGATTAATCGTGCTAGATTGCAACTTCAGGCAGATCTAAACGATTTAAGATAAATAGGAGTAAAGACTATCGATGAATCGCTATCAATTTGAGGATTTAATTTCGGAGTATATTGAGAATGAGCTTCCTTTATCAAAAAGGAAAGAATTTGAATTATACTTAAATGAAAATCCCGAGGCAGTATCTGTTATTGAATCAGTTAAACTAAATTTAAAAAAAATAGGGTCTTTGCCTAAGGTAAAAGCAAGCTCAGACTTTAATGAAAAATTATTTCGACGAATTAAGTCTAATTCTTCAGACCTACTGAATACTGAATCTTCAAAGCACTCAATCTTTGGTTTTACCCCAATTCATGCTTCGATGCTCACTGGCCTAGTAATTGCATTCGTATTTATTAGTATACAATTATTTTATCCACAATCGATATCCAGAGTTTCAGGAAACGATAATTTTGTAGCTAAGGAAACTTCTGATTTAACAGACCCAAGTCTACAAGTGCCTAAAGAATTAAACCCTGATATTGTTGAGGCTCAGAAAGATTCAACTAATTCTCCGCTAAAGGCAAAACAGAAAAAAGATTTTTCAAAGAAAATCCATCTAGTGAATGACTGATACTATATAATTGATTCAAACTGGTTTTAATCCCCGCAAATTTTTGCTAATTTTATTGACGGGGAATTTTATATTATGTCATCAATGATGAACTTAAAAATATTTACTAAGGCTTTGACAGTCTTCTGTCTTATTGTACTGCTGTATTTTTTTATTCCTCAGTCTCTGGCCTACTTGGCCCCAATTCTAAAATATTTAATTATTATTTCAGTCATTCTTATTTTAATAATGTACTATCAGATTATAGATTTCTTAACGTTGCCTGATTCGCAATCTCTTATTGATGAAGATAGATCACTTGATGATTTAACATTGCAAAACTCTTCAACCTCAAATCAGTATGAAAATTTAAAATCATTAGTAATGTCAACTGCCGAATCAATTAACCCTAGTTGTAAAGCGGCAATCTATATTATAGATCCTCAAAGAAATATATTTATTCTACAGGCTGGAAGTACCAGTGAATTTTCAGATTCAATTTCTTTATCAAATGATATAATAAAAGCATATTTGAATAAATCAAAAAAATTACATCAAAAAGACCATCCTAATACTTGGGGGGAGTTATTTCTTGGCCAGACATGGAGAGGAAGTGAATGTGCAATTTTTAGTCCAGTAAGTCTACAGGGAACTCTAGGTGGATTTGTGCTTAGTCGTATCGACCATTTTACAGAAGCATCTGAAAGAGAAGCTAGTATTCTTAATAACTTAGGAAAGTTTGTATCCTTTGGTTTAGAAAACTTGGAAAGTCTTGAAAAACATATCTTAGGAGAACAAAGCAAAACTTTGATCCTCGAGATTTTGACTAATCTAGATTTCAAATCAGATGGGCATAATATATTTAACCAATTTAAGTATCTGATCCGAACTTTTTTCCAATACGAACGATTGACTATCTCACTACGTAAAGAAAGTGAGAATAGAAGAAAATTAGATAAGGGTGTTAATTCTATAATAAAGTTGACAGATGGTGAAAGAGATGAGTTTGTAGAAGGTTCTGAATTCCCTACGAATGGATCTTTACATGGTTTATCCGTTATTAATGGAAGATCGATAAAAACTACGAATTGGTTATTGTCGCACCCCAATATAGCAAGATTCCGTTCATCAGAGTCGGATGAGAATTTATATAAATCAATTTTAGCATCACCTATTATAATTGAAGGGGAGAGTCGAGGGTCAATAGTCCTAGAGAGGGCATCTGAACAATCATTCTCAAATTTAGATTTAAATGACCTTGAGCTTGTTGGAAGAATGCTTGGTGCATCCATTCGCTGGAGGACTGAATATAAAAAAATTCATAAAAATGCAACGCATGATGGTCTCTCAGGATTATTCAATCACCAAACATTTAAAGAACGTTTTGGAGATGAAATACAAAGAGCTGAGCGTTTTCAACAAAAAATGGCGTTAATGATTTTTGATTTAGACAAATTTAAAAAAGTAAATGATACATTAGGTCATCAGTACGGTGACTATGTTATTCAAACTGTTTCGAAGATCATGCAAGATAATGTCCGCGCTGTTGATATTGTTGCAAGGTACGGTGGTGAAGAGTTCGCTGTTATTCTTATAAATACAACAGCTGAAATGTCTAATATGGTTGCACAGAGAATTGTAAACAATATAGCAGACTATCAATTTTCTCTGGATGGAGTAGAGACAAGGGTTACTATTTCAGGAGGCATGTCCGAATACCCTAGCCATTCTAAAAATATGAAAGAGTTAATTGAGTTAGCAGATAAAGCAATGTATGCGACCAAGAAAAAAGGTGGAAATAGTATTATAATTCATAGTTCAGATGATAATGGGTAAGAGCATCAATCCAATTCCTAGATTAATTTTAATTTCTCTGTTTTCACTATCTTTTACTATATGTGAAAGTACTGAAGAAGAAAAAGAATTAGCTCTGCACCATTTTATGCAGGGTGAGTTTCTTGTAAGCCAGGGGAATTACGCACTAGCCATACTTGAATTTCAGGATGCAATTGAATTAGATCCAAATGCTGCGACTATTCATGTCTCTATAGCGGATGCCTATAGACGTTTGGGAAAGACAAAGAGGACAGAGAATCATCTAAAAACTGCTCTTGATTTAGACCCTGAAGAAATAGAGGCCAGTGAAATGCTTGGGCAATTATTCATCAATCAAAAAAAATATAAGGGTGCAGAATTAGTTTTTCTTGAGCTAAGTAAACTCTACCCAAACAATTTAGACTATATTTTTACATTGGCTGACCTAGCACGGATTCAAAAAGATTGGAATCGTGCAATTGATTATTATATCAAAGGGTATGATATTAATTCAATGACCACCAATGGATTAGAGCAGGCTCTGCAAATTGCACTTACGACGAATAATTTTGATAGAGCAGAGGAGGTCTGTGGACTATTATTAGAAGATGATCCAGATAATACCAAATTATTAGAAACGATTCGCGATCTCTACCTTTTTAGTCAACAATATGATAAAGCGTTAGATATAATTAATCGTATAGAAAAGAATAACGGTTTTTCCACTGAACTTTTTATTCAAAAAAGTGCATTGTATGAAGAATTAAATAACTCAGACCTCGCTTTAAATGTGATGTACGAGGCTTTCTCCTATGATAGTCTAAATGTAGACATATTACACCGTCTTGTTTCACTTTTGATGGAGAAAGATAAATACGAACAAGCGATATTGTATAATCAGCGGATCATTAATCATTTCCCAGATGACCCTCGTGGATTTATAAATACTGCTGTGATGGCACTTAGCGGAAAAAAACCGGAGGATGCAATTCTTGCTTTAAGTCCAAATTCAGATAAATTTATTCAAGATTTTACGGTTCAATACTTACTAGGTACTGCCTATTATCAGCTTCAAGACTTTAACAATGCAAAATTACACCTTGCACAAGCTCTCAGTATCTATCCTGAATCGAGAAATACAAAACATAATCTAGCTCTTATCTATGATTCTACTGAAATGTGGGATGACTCCGACAAGCTATATCTGGAACTGATAGCAACAGATAGTACGGATGCTCAAGCATTTAATAATTATGCATATAGCCTTGTTGAAAGAGGCGAAAACGTAGATTTTGCATTAGAACTTGCAACAAATGCGATACGTCTCTCGCCACGGTCTGCGGCTTATTTAGATACTGTAGGGTGGATTTATTATAAATTAGATCGTTTTGAAGATGCACTAAAATACATTAGAAAATCACTAGCTATAGACGCTTCTAATGCAACTATAAAAGGACATCTAGACCATATTCTTAAAGAAAAAAATGAATTAAAAACTCCTAAGATCCAACAAGCAGAAGTTCAGAATTGAATGAAATATTATGTCTCTTTTATTGCCTTAGCTCTTATGAATTGTGCAGGGCAATTAGATCAACATTCTATTATCCTTCCAAAAGATAATTATAATGATCTGGTCTATAAGTATAAGTCTTGTTCTGGGAATGGTAATATTAATTCAGTAGGCCCTATTAACGGTTCATTAGCCTTCTCTTTTCGTTCACAGAGAGATAGTACTTTCTTCCAGTTTACCGATCCTATCGGTAGAAAAGCTCTACTAATGTGGATCACACCTAATAATGTTACCGCAAGGAACTTAATTGATAACAAGCAATATAGTTATGATCAGATCATTGATTTTTTTCCTTTTTTGAAAGTCATGAACCCAAATAAGATTACTGAGTTTTTATGGGGTGTGGTTCCAGAATATGAACAAAAAGACAATGTTCGATATCCATCAAATTCAAAAAATATTACGTTAGAATTCTTGAGCCAACCTATTGGAGATGAGCCACATGCTTTAGCTATAGCAGAATTCCAAGATAATGAATCAAATCAAACGGTTAGAGTTAATATTAAAAATAGGAAAAGAAACATGAGTCAGACCAATCTGAAAAAAGTGTGGAAGTTATTAGAATATTAAGATGAATATTTCTATCGTTATCCCAGTATTTAATGAGTCTGAATCATTGCCAACGTTAGTAGAAGAGCTTATTAAAAATTTAAGTTCTTTTTCTAAATGGGAAGTGATATTTGTTGATGATGGTTCATCAGACGGGTCAACCAATTTTATTACTAAACTAAGTAAAAATGATCCTCATTTTAAATTAATACAGTTTTATCGTAATTATGGTAAGTCAGCAGCTCTGAGTGAAGGGTTTAAAGCTTCAAAAGGTGATTATATTATTACGATGGATGCGGATCTCCAGGATGACCCATCTGAAATAAAAAATTTAATTTCAAAATTAGAAGATGGATGGGATCTAGTTTCAGGTTGGAAAAAAACTAGATTAGACCCATTAAATAAAAGAGTTCCATCTAAGATATTTAACCTTGTTACCCGCTTTTTAACTGGAGTTAAGATCCATGATTTTAATTGTGGGCTTAAAGGATATCGTAGGTCTGTTGTTAAATCTATTGATGTCTATGGTGGTCGCCATCGCTATATCCCAGCCTTGGCTGGGCAGAGGAAGTTTAAAGTAACAGAAATTATCGTGAATCATAGGGCTCGTCAATTTGGAGAAACAAAGTATGGAGGGTCTCGAATCTTTCATGGTTTTTTTGATTTGATCACTATAATGTTCTTAAACCGTTATACCCAACAGCCTCTTCATTTATTTGGATTATTTGGTGTTGGTTTTTTAAACGTGGGATTTATAGTTGAATGTGTTGTCCTATACTATAAATACGGCCTTGGAGAACCTTATTCTAAGCATATGGCACTTTTAATGTTTGGTATAATGTTGATTGTAATTGGAATACAGTTCTTTTCTATTGGACTTTTGGGTGAGCTTATTGCTGGGTCTACTCAAAAACAAGAAAAGAGAATTAAGGAAATTGATGCCAATGAAAATTAATTATAAGAATGTTCATTATTTATTATTGCGCAATAAATATTAGGGGCACTATCTCTTTTTTTGAAAAAATACTTAAAATTAAAATAGACCAGAGCTCAAAATTTAAAGTAGGGTTTATTATATGTGGTGCCCAAAAGGGTGGGACAACTGCTCTTGATCATTATTTAAGACAACACAGAGAAATCTGTATGGCTAATAAAAAAGAACTCCATTTTTTTGATAACGATGAAAATTTTATGGATACCAACCCTGATTATGTGAGGTACCACAACTACTTTAGTTTAAAAGAGTCACATTCGATTATAGGTGAAGCTACTCCGATCTATATGTATTGGAATCAATCAATAGAGCGCATTCATTCATATAATCCAAATATGAGATTAATAGTTATATTAAGGAATCCGATTGAACGTGCCTTCTCCCATTGGAATATGGAAAGACATAGACAGAGAGAAAGTCGCACATTTTGGGATGCCATTAAAGAAGAGAAAAAAGAAATTCAGAGTTCAGTTCACAAGCAACATAGAACATTCTCATACCTTGAACGAGGTCTGTACTTTAAGCAGATTAAGAACATATATAATTACTTTAAAGAAGATCAGTTGCTCATTATCCGAAATGAAGAACTAAGGAATGATCTTAATAAGGTACTTCAAGATATATCAAATTTTTTATCAATCAAATTATTTGATAAAGTTGAGACCAAAAATATCCATTCTCGTCCATACACTAGTAAACTAAATGAGAGAGAAGGTCAATTGTTGACCTCATTTTACAATAAGGATATTAAATCCTTAGAAGCTTTATTGGAATGGGATCTTTCAGGTTGGGGAATCTGAATTGGGTTCTAACTTATCTATTAGTATCATAACGCCTTCATTCAATAGAGTAGAGGAATTAGCACAATTACTAGATTCTCTTGAAAAACAAACATATAATATGGAATTGGTAGAATCTATTATCTCAGATGATGGTTCTACAGATGAAACTGAAGCTCTTGTTAGAGAATGGGAAAAAAAAACGACCTATAGTATCAAGTATATCACGCAGGAAAATCAAGGACCGGGAGCAGCAAGAAACCATGGTCTTCAAAAGAGTAAAGGTGACCTGATTTTATTTATTGATTCAGATTGTGAGGCGCATCCTGACTGGATTAAAACTATAGTAGATGAATTCCAAAACTCAAGCTTTGATGCTTTTGGTGGGCCTGATAGTGGTAAAGATAATTTTTCGGTTCTCCAAAAGGCTATAGATTATTCAATGACCTCTTTTTTTACGACTGGTGGAATGCGAGGTCACAGTGAAAATATGATAGCTAAATTTTACCCACGTACTCATAACATGGGGATCACTAGAAATATCTATGAAAAAATTGGAGGATTTGGTTCTCTAAGGCATGGTCAAGATATTGAATTTAGTAATAGGATACACAAGGCAGATTCAAAAGTTCGTTTTATCAAAAATGCTATAGTCTATCATCGTCGGCGAACATCGTTAAGGCAATTTTTTAAACAGGTTTTTAACTGGGGTGTTGCTCGTGTAAACTTAGGTAAAATTGATTCATCTATGCTTGAGCCTATTCATTTTCTCCCAACTCTATCATTATTAGTTGGATGTGGATCTATCCCCATTGCTTTTACACTTGGTTTTTCAATTTATAATCTAATATTATTTTATTTTATACCACTTTTTCTACTTGCCTTATACGGAGCAGCTAACAAAAAAAGTATTAAGGTGGTCCCGTATTTAATGATTGTTATTCCCGCTCAGGTTATTGGTTATGGCTCTGGATTCTTTCAAGCTTTTATCAGACGTTATTTTTTTAATCAAGCTGAATCAATTGGTTTCAAAAAAAATTACTATAAATGATAATAATTATTTTAGGGATGCATCGGAGTGGTACCTCAACAGTTGCCGGAGTACTACATTTGAATAAAGTCGTTATGGGCACTTACCAAAATTTTTGGCCTAGACCTTTAGTTCAAAACCCAAAAGGTTTCTATGAGAATTATGATTTTCGAAAAATAAACGATCAGTTATTAAATAATGTTGGATATGATGTAAAAAGTTATAAAGCTGAGATACCTGAGCCTGAGCTTACAGATCAGCTTAATAAAAAAATGAAAAAGTTAATCTTATATAACACTAAGACTTATACTGACTGGGGTTGGAAGGACCCAAGGACCTGTCTCACAATACCTCTTTGGTCGAGTGTGTTTAGTGAGCTGGAATTAAATAATGATGCGAGAATAATTTTTGTTTCTCGTAGTGCCGGTTCGACAGCAAGATCTTTAAAGAAACGTAATGACTTGCCACTTGAGGATGGTATAGAGCTTTGGAAAATCTATAACCAGCGAGCCTTAAAATTTTGTGAAAATTCAAAACTTCCTACATATTATTGTTCTTTTGAAGAGATTCTAAAAGAACCCATTCATATCTGTGCCCAACTTTTTAGATTTTTAGATAGAGACTGGGATAAGTCTGTGGTTAATCAATTCATTGACAGCTCAATTAGTACCAGTGGCTTAGGTGAAGAGATCGAGTATCCTGAAGATATTCTAAATCTAGAAAAAAAGATTAGTCTATTAATCTAGAAATCAAATGGACCAAATTAACAAAAAAACGATTACGATCATTTCGGTAAGCTATTATTCATCTTGGCATTTGAATAGATTATTCAATAACCTTATAGAAAAGGCAGACCATCCCTCATCAATACAATTTTTAGTCGTGGACAATAGTAATAATGATGACTTGGGGCTAAAAGATAGTTTCAGAGAAGATCTAGCTATAAAAATTATTCTAAATAATGGAAAAGGTCTCCAGCGATCCGTCTCTCATGCAAGTGCCTTAGATCTAGGACTAAAATCTTCAAATACCAAGTTTACCTTGATCATAGACCCGGATGTACATGTGTTCAAAAAAGCATGGGATACTCTTTGTATTGATCAGATTATTGCACAAAAACAATCTGTCATTGGTGCACCTTACCCTACTTGGAAACTAGGAAAAGTTCATGATTATCCTAGTGTGATCTTTATATTTTTTGAAACTGATCAAGTCCAAAATCTTGGAAAAAGATTTTTCCCATTTCCGGGGTTATTGAGAATGGTCTGGAATAGTATTTTTCGTAAGATCACTCGTTTAGGACTTTTGACAAGTAAATCAAGATTAGATAGAAGTAAAATTTTAAGGTCAGTTTCGGGGCAGCTAGAAAAGATGATTGGTATCACAAGCCCTGATACAGGAAAGGATATTATTGAATCCATGCGTGATAAGGGGTTTAATTCTGTAATGTTTGATGCTCCTTATAGTCTTGATATAAAAGGAAAAGAAGCTCAATCAGAAATGGCAAAAGAGTTTGAACTTTTTCTCTTAGATGATAAGCCAATAATGACTCATATGTATGGCTCAGGTGTCTTTCACTGGAAAACAGAAAAAGGCGAAGATATTGATTATTGGGAAAAGCTTATTTCAAAAATAGAAGAGGAATTATGAAACGTTCATTTGCAAAGGTAAAAACGGAAATCTTCCTTTTGGTGATCTTACCAATGCTCTTTTTATATCGTATGATATTTTTTGGTGAAATTGTTACTACCAATGATGAACTAGAGAGGCACCCCATCAACCGGTGGACTGAAAATTATTTTATAGAGAATGATCAAACACCTCAATGGTATCCAAACCTTTTCTCCGGTATGCCCTCTTATGGTGGATATATTTATACAAATGGTGACCCAACTAAATTCTTACGCAATGAAATACTCTTTAATCCAGGGTTAAAGATCTGGTTTTATTTATCATTGTCTGGGATAGGTATGTTTGTATTGCTCAGGTTGATAGGTATTAGTAGAAATTCAGCACTATTAGGCGGTTTGATATCCGCACTTACTCCTTACACATTTGGTTTGATAAATGCTGGGCATCTTAATAAAATTTTTGCAATGTCATATATACCTTGGGTAATGTGTGCAGCATTCTATTGCATTCAAAATGTAACTCTAAGATCAATTCTTCTTCTTTCTTTAGCGACCGCTTTACAGCTGTGGGCAAATCACCCTCAAATTGCATATTATACCTGGATGGTCATCGGGTTTTATTTTGTCTGGCAGGTTGGTATTTTATTAAAGGATAGACAATCGTCTATCCAAAATACTTTATATCCTTTTGCCGGAATTATAGTCGCGCTTGTTATAGCTCTTTTTATGGTCTCTGATCCTTATATTGACATATATAAATTCCAAAAGCACTCTAATCGGGGTGCAAGTTCTGTATTAGATCGATCAGGAGAGACTAGTTCCGGAACAGACTGGGGCTACGCTACTCAGTGGTCATTTCATCCTAAGGAGACGATCTCCTTTATTTATCCATACCACTATGGATTGCAGAATTCACAGGATTTTACAAAAGGTGCATACTGGGGTTATATGCCATTTACACAGTCAACGCATTATTTAGGTTTGGTTGCTATTATCTTTGCTATTTTAGGCGGACTTTTAAAAAAACCAGATAAAAATGATATGGTTTTTTGGATAATAATACTTCTGGCACTCATAACAGGTTTTGGCTCTTTTTTACCCTTGTTGTACAAGCCTTTTTTCTCAATATTACCTTTCTTTTCAAAATTTAGAATTCCGTCTATGATCTACGTATTGCTAGCTGTCATTGTTCCTTTATTATGCGCTAGAGGGTTGGATACTTTAATTGATAGTTTCGATGATAAAGAAACTTTTAAAAAGAGTTTATATGTTGTAGGAACTATTCTAACTATCACAACACTAATGATATTATTTGGTGAGTCATTATTTTCTTTTATAAGTACAAAAGATGCACGCTATGGACCTGGGGCTATTACCAAATTAAAAACATTTAGGATCGACCTTTTTAATAAAGGACTCTTTCTTGCGTTTAGTATATGTCTGGCGGTTTTAGGTCTGATCTGGGGACTCTTTAATAAAAAGATAAATAAGAAGTCATTCTATTATCTTTTGCTCTTGATTACTATTTTTGATCTCTGGTTTGTTAATTCAGAGTTCATGAATTCAAAACCTAGTAAGAATATGGATAAGCAATTCTCTGAAAATAAAATTATTGATCATATAAAAAGTTCTTCAGGGCATTTCCGTATCTTTCCAGCAGATGAAATGGGGACAAATAAATATAGTTACTGGAATATAGAAAGTATTGGAGGATACCGGCCGATCAAGCTTAGAAATTATCAGGATATGATGGACGCTAATGGGTTTAGTCGTCCACATATTTTAAATATGTTAAATGTAAAGTATGTACTTACTCGTAAAAAGATCAATAATCCCAATTTTATACCGATAAAAGGAAACCCTGGTATATATGAGAATAAAAATGTCCTTCCCAAGTCATGGATCGTAGGAAATATTACTTCTGTAAAGAATCAGAGAGGATCTTTGATGAAAACATTACTAACAAGTTTCGACCCATCGTCTATGGCAGTTGTTGTTAATTATGAAGGTCCAGACTTGCCTGATAAGGTTTCAGGCTTTACAAAGGTCATCTCAAGATCAGAAAATAAAATTGAGCTTGAATCTCAGTCAAAAACGGGTGGGCTATTAGTGCTTTCAGAAATTTTTTATAATCCAGGTTGGAAAGTAACTGTTAATAATAATGAAAGAAGAATCTATCAGACTAATCACATTCTAAGGTCTGTTATTATACCTTCAGGTAAATCTATTATAGTATTTGAATATGACAATGGAGACTGGAAAAAGACCAGAATACTTTCAAGGGTCTCTCTTTTTACGGTATTACTCTTGATGGGTATTTCTTTCTGGAGAGAGAAGAGTAAACCTTGAGTAAAATGAATCTATATCGACATGCTGGCAATATTAAAGCGGCATTATTTATCATGGGCATTGGTTTGATTATTGGACTTTTAGCCTACACTCAGGTGCTTATAAGTCATCTACGTAAGGACAACCGTCAAATTGTCAGGCTATATGCGGGCCTGATTGCAAATGTAGTGCAAGATAATAATGACACGAATCTTGATTTTGTATTCGAAAATATCATTCAAAAAGTACAGTTTCCATTAATTCAAACTGATACAGAGAATAATATCCAAATGTGGAAGAATCTTCCTGAGAATGTTACGACAGAAAGAGATCGTATAGAGTTCATGGCCACGACAGATAAATTTAATGACCCCATTCCACTTATGTACAAAGATAATTCAGTTGGAGAAATGACTTTTGGGTTTCTCCATTATGGCGATTCTTCTATTGTTCAAAAATTACAGTTCTGGACCTATATAGAGATATTTGCAATCGGAATCTTTATATTTTTAGGATTTTCTGGATTTACATTTATCAGGAATAATGAAAAGCGTCATATTTGGGTAGGAATGGCTCGAGAAACTGCACACCA
>TARA_B110000438_G_scaffold76769_1_pt1 | contig 12819 bp, 16 predicted proteins | sample TARA_B110000438 | Tara Oceans TARA_B110000438 (sample SAMEA4398413) | marine metagenome | biome: Polar Biome; feature: [MES] marine water layer (ENVO:01000295) within the mesopelagic zone...; material: water (ENVO:00002006), including particulate matter (ENVO:01000060) such as...... | reverse complement strand
ATTGTGACCAAAAGGATTTCTTTTAAAAATATTCACAGATTTAATTTATGGACTGTAAATGTATTAAGAATTAACAATATCGTTAAATAAAGTGATAAATTCATTTATTATCATAGCAGTAGCTCCCCAAACTACATGACCTTCAATGATATAACTTGGTACTATTATTTTTTTGTTTTGAACAAAAACTTCGGATTTAATACTCTTAATATTTAATAAATCCTTTAATAAAGGTTTGATTACAAGGGAGACTTCTTTAGAATCTGGATTAAAAAAAGGCGTACCATTATAGATTCCCACAAAGGGTTGAACATTGAAATTACTTGGAGGAATATAAACCTGTGATAAGGGTCCCACTAGATTAATCAAAGTTTCATCAATTCCTAGTTCTTCTACAGTTTCTCTAATCGCTGTATGTTTTAAATTTGAGTCAGACTTATCCTTTTTCCCACCTGGAAAACTGATTTGATTTGAATGCACTCCATTATAAGTATTTCTCAAAATAAGGGTGATTCTAGTATTTTGATTTTTATCAGCATAAAACAATAACATTACTGCTGCATGTTTAGGATTTGTTATTGTATATCCTTCAATGAATTGCTTTACTCTATTTGGTGGAGCTAATTTTAAAAGAGATTTATTTCCTGGAAGATTAAAATCATTTAATTTTAATAAAATATTTTTAAAATCAGAAAAATGCATAAGAGGATTGTAATTATAGTTTTAAGCGTTCTGTGCTTAGCTTCATGTAAAGATATCAGTAATAAGACTTCTAAAAAAATAGTTAAAAAAAAAGTCATTAAAATTGAATCCTCTAAAGAAAAAGATCCTTTTTTGTTGAATGATAAAAATGCAATTCCATTTTTTTATGATTATGAAAAAAACAATAAAGAAAATCTTGTAAGAATAATAACTGATTATGGTAATATTGATATTCAACTATTTAATAATACTCCATTTCATAGAGCTAACTTTATTTTCTTAACTAAGAAAAAATATTTTGATGGAGAATTTTTTCATAGAGTAGTAAAAGATTTTATAATTCAAGGAGGGAATTCGGATAATCGAAAAACATCAAAGAAAAGAAGGGAAATTGGAAAATACTTACTTCCACCTGATACAAAAAAAGGGTATAAACATCACAGAGGAGTTATTTCAATGCCAAGTAGTGAAATTGAGAATCCTCATAAACTTGCCTCACCATATGAATTCTTTATTGTTCAAAAAAAAGATGGAGCTTACCATTTAGATGGAAACTATACTGTATTTGGTAAAGTAATTAATGGAATGAGTGTAGTTGATATTATTGCAAATTTAGAAACAGATAAAAGAGAATGGCCATTGGATAACGTAAGATTCAAAACTATCATAATAAATAATTAAACATTATTATTAGTTATTCTTATTTATTTATTACATTTAATAGAAAGTATTTATATCACTAACTATAATAATATAAGAAATGACAATAGTTCAATTAAAATATGCGATTGCTGTAGCTCAACATAGAAATTTTACAATTGCAGCTGACAAGTGTTTTGTTACTCAGCCTACTTTGAGTATGCAAATACAAAAACTAGAGGGAGAATTAGATATTACTATTTTTGACAGAGGAAAAAAACCCATCGCATTAACTGAAGTTGGAGCTAAAATTATTGAACAATGTAAAAAAATTGTTAGCGAATCAGAAAAAATGCAAGATGTTGTAGATGAAGATCGTGGGATAATTGGTGGAAATTTTAAATTAGGAATAGTCCCTACAATCATGCCTACTATTTTACCTATTTTTTTAGATGAATTAGTTAGCAGATATCCAATGCTTAAAGTTTCTATTTATGAATTACCAACAGCAGAACTTATTGATCAGATAAAAAACAACCGATTGGATTTAATTATAGCATCCACCCCTTTAGAAGACGAAAATTTAATAGAAAAACCTATTTACTATGAACCATTTGTAGCATATCTTCCAAGGTCAAATAAACATTTTGGTAAAAAAGAAATTATTCCAAAAGATTTATATTCAAATGACTTACTTCTATTAAGAGATGGACATTGCTTTAGAAATAGTATAGAAAACTTATGTTTTGATTGTCACGAGTATCACGGAAAGTTTGAGATTAAGAGTGGAAGTTTTGAAACTCTTATAAATTTAGCAGATAAAGGTCTTGGAATTACTTTTCTGCCACACTTACACACTTTAAACTTAAATAATGATCAAAAAAAGATGTTACACAACTTTAAGAACCCTAAACCAGCAAGAGAGGTAAGTTTGGTTTATCACAAAAACGAGTTAAAAATTCATATAATAAATGAAATAAGGGATTTACTTAAAGAGCTTACCAAAAAGAAAATACAATTTAATGATGTAAATATCATAAGTCCAATAAAAAATAGAGAGGCATTAAGAGTTTAACTAACTATTTTTTAACCTTAAGTGTCCATTCAAAACTAAATCTTGAAACCGTATCTCCAGATGAATCTATCCCTGTGGAATTAAGCCAAATAGTTTGAGGCTCACCAGAGGATATTGCCAAATTAATAGATTTTCTGATTTCTATTCCTTGATTACAACTAAATAATATTTTGCCTGTAGCTTTTTTGGAAAAATTAGCTTTATTGTTTAAAACCAACATTGAAAACTTTTTTTTACTAATCTCAATTTCATTAATTAACAATAAACCTGTAGATAATTCTGCTGCCATACCTTGAACCGCCCAAAACATAGACTTAAAAGGGTTTTGATTAATCCATCTGTGTTTAACGCCTACTAAACAAGATTCTTTATTTACAGATTTAACTCTGATACCACACCACCAGACTGAAGGAAGTTTAAAAAAAGTATAAATATTATATTGAAATGGACTTTTCATTCTAAACCTGCTAAATAACGTTCTGCATCAAGTGCGGCCATACATCCTGTTCCTGCGGCTGTAACTGCTTGACGATAATCTTTATCCTGAACATCTCCAGATGCAAAAACACCCGGACAGTTAGTGTCTGTAGTTTTTCCTTCTGTAATAATATAACCAGCATCATCCATATTCAATTGACCTTTAAAAATTTCTGTATTGGGTTTGTGACCAATGGCTATAAAAAGACCAGTAACTTTTACGTCCTCTGTTTTATTTGTTTGATTGTTAATAATTCTAACTCCCTCTACAACATCTTTTCCTAATACTTCTTCAATTTCAGAGAAATATCTAACATCTATATTTTCTCTTGACTCAACTCTATGTTGCATTGCTTTCGAAGCTCTCATTTGATCTTTTCTAACAATCATAGTTACTTTAGAACATATGTTAGATAAATAAGTAGCTTCCTCGGCTGCAGTATCACCTCCACCAACAATAGCTACATCTTGACCTTTATAAAAAAATCCATCACAGACTGCACATGCAGAAACTCCGCCTCCTTTTAATCTTTCTTCGGAGGGAATACCCAAGTATTTTGCAGTTGCTCCGGTGGAAATTATTATACTTTCAGCTTCAATTTCTTTTTCATTATCGACTTTAACTTTATGGATTCCACCTATAGAATTACTAAAAGTAACGTTAGTAACTAAACCTATTCTAACATCAGTTCCAAACCTTTCTGCTTGCTTTTGTAATTCAACCATCATCGTTGGACCATCAACACCATCTGGGTATCCAGGAAAATTATCAACTTCAGTTGTGGTGGTTAATTGACCACCTGGTTCCATACCAGTATAAAGAACTGGTTTTAAATCTGCTCTTGAAGCATATATTGCAGCAGTGTATCCAGCTGGTCCTGAACCAATAATCAATGTTTTTATTCTTTCTATAGACATACTAATATTTAAAAATATAAAATTAAATTATTTGATCATTTCCTTTTCAAAAAACTATAAAAAGTTATCATCAAAAAATATTAATTCATTATTATCAAGTATTGTTTGATGATTTTTGAAATAATCCTATATTTGCTCGCTCTATTCGGGGTGTAGCGTAGCCCGGTTATCGCGCCGCGTTTGGGACGCGGAGGTCGCAGGTTCGAATCCTGCCACCCCGACTAAAAATCCAGTGAATTTTCACTGGATTTTTTTTAGATAAAGGTTTCTTTTTAATCGTTAAAGTCTTTTCTCATTACATTTTATTTATCTTAGTAAGAAACTAACTTAAATATGTTTAATTTACTATTTGCCAAAACATTTACTCTAGTTGGTGGGATGCTTATTATTACAACAATTTTTTCAAGAATAAATAAAGCTTACGAAACGACTGAAGAAGCTATTATAAATATAGTAGGAAGCTTTGTTGTTCTTTTCTTAATAATTGGTTTTAGTGATTTCTTCCCTTACAATATCATTTTACTTGCTGTTTTTTCGGGATTTATAGGCTGGAGCATTGGTCCAACTGTTTCGATTTTAGGACGTAGGTTTAAACAAGCACAATATTTCAAAAAAAGAGGGATAAAATCTAAAAGTGTAATTACAAAAAAAACAACTGGTTGGGATAAAGTATGGGGTGCCAAAGACGAAAAAAAAACAATGTATTATGAAAGTAAAAACCCCAAAGAACTATTTGATATAAATTCCGACAAATATCAATCCATAGATAAAGACTTTGAATCAAGCTACAAATTAAAAAAAGACTCTTACGATCAAGAATGGCAAAATATAGTTTTTCAAGCTATGCTAGGAACTACAATAGCAGTTCTTTCTACAGCATTTCTTGTCTTTAATTCGGCCTTCAATTTTAGTATTCTGGGTGGATATCTGTTCATTGCATTAATTATTTTAATAGTTATGGGGTTTTTAAATGCATTGATTTTTAAATCAAGATTTTTTTCCTTAGCTAAATCTTATTTTGGTGTAATTATTTTTACAGGCTATCTTTTATATGATTTTAATTTACTTGAGCAAAGAATGAATATTGGAGATGAATCATGGTCCTCAGCGGTGAAAATTGCTGTGAATTTATATTTAGATATAATCAATTTATTTTTAGATTTACTGGAAATTTTAGCTCAAAGCAATAATTAATTTAAAAATAATAAATAATGAAAAAATTTTTCTGTCTTACTACTCTTTTTATCCTAACTCTTGTAAATTTTTCTTGTGCTCAAGATCTTCCACCTTTAGATTATGAAAGGGCAAATTCTATAATAACAGATGAAATAAATTATGAGATGGAATTGGTTTTTGAAGATGAAAACATTATTTGGGCCCTAGAATTTTTTGAAGATAATTCTATACTAGCTTCGATTAAATCTGGATCTATTATTCATTATAAAGATGGTGTTAAAACAGAAATAAAAGGTCTTCCTGAAATATATTTTAGAGGACAAGGAGGATTATTAGACTTAGTCTTTCATCCTAATTTTGCAGATAACAAATGGTTGTATTTTTCTTATGCTTCCGAAGATGCTGGAGAAAAAGGGGGCAATACAACTATTTCCAGAGCAAGATTAATAGACGACTCTTTGGAAAACTTAGAAGTTTTATACAAAGGGGCTCCAAATACAAGAAAAGGACAACATTTTGGGGGAAGATTAGAGTTTGACAATGATAATTACTTGTATTTTTCAATTGGAGACAGAGGAAATAGAGATGTTTATCCTCAGGATATTTCTTTAGATGGAGGAAAAATATATAGAATCAATGACGATGGAACCATTCCTAAAGACAATCCATTTTATAATACTCCTAATGCTAAACAAGCTATTTATTCTTATGGACACAGAAACCCTCAAGGAATGTTTAAGCATCCTTTAACGGGGAAAATCTGGACTAATGAACACGGACCTCGTGGTGGTGATGAAATAAATATCATTAAAAAAGGTAAAAATTATGGTTGGCCAAAAATTACCTATGGAATTAATTATAGTGGAACTACAATTACTAAAAATAAAAGTCTCCCTAAAATGGAACAACCCTTATATTATTGGCTACCATCGATTGCACCTAGTTCATTCGAATATATTTCAAGTGACAAATACACTAACTGGAAAGGGAGCTTACTAGCTGGAGCATTAGTATTTAAATATGTAGAAAGAATTGGATTAAAAAACAATAAAGTTATTACAAGATCCAAAATAGCAGAAAATTTAGGTAGACCAAGAGATGTAAAGCAAGGACCAGATGGATTTATTTATGTTTCAATTGAAGGAAAAGGAGTTTATAAAATTTTACCAAAAAAATGAAATTAATAAGTTTTCTTTTTATTATTATTCCAATTTTAATTTATTCTCAAGAAAGCAGTTTATCAGTTTCCATGAATAATGGGAAATCTCTTTATGAGGATTTTTGTTTAAGATGTCATATGCCTAACGGAAAAGGGATTGAAGGTGTTTATCCTCCATTAGCAAAATCTGATTTTCTTTTCAAAAACATTGAAGAAAGTATTAAGGCTATTAAGTTTGGAGGAATTGAAGGTGAGATAATAGTAAATGGTGTAAAATATAATTCTAAAATGGAAAAAATGGGATTATACGATGATGAAATAGCAGATATAATGAATTATACTTTAAATAGTTGGGGTAATAAATATGATACTATTATCAAAGAAGATTACGTTAAAAGTTTAAAAGAATAAAATGACTTTAATCGGTATATGCGGAGGAACTGGATCTGGAAAAAGTACGATAGCTGAAAAATTAAAAATACACTTTAAAAGTATCGGAGTTGTTAAAATCCTATCGGATTCTTATTACAAAAATTTTTCTGATTTAAACGTAAAAGTACGTTCTAAAATAAATTACGATGATCCAAATTCAGTGGATTTTGAACTTTTGACAAATAATTTAATAGGTTTAAAAAACTATAAAAAAATAAAAGAACCTGTATATTCATATAAAAGCCACAAAAGACTAAAAAAAAATAAAATAATATTTCCTTTAAATATTACAATACTTGAAGGATTACATATATTTTGTGATCAAAGAATCATTGATTTAATTGATTATGGTATTTATTTAGATGTTGAAGAAGAAATAAGACTTAAAAGAAGAATAGAAAGAGATATTAAATTTAGAGGGAGATCAAGACAAGAAGTAGAGAAAAGATATTTTAAAATGTGTAAACCAATGCACAATAAATATATTGATCCATCAAAAAAATATGCTGATATAATTTTAAAAACCAATGATATTAAAATGAAAAATATTTTAAATTTAATTTCTAAAAAGTCTGCATGTTAAGTTTATTAAAGAAGATTTTATCGAATAAGTATTTTAAATTTTTTACAAATCTATATATTTTATCTAGCTTACTATTTATATTTTGGATGCTATTTATGGATACTAATTCTTACCTGTTTCATAAAGAATTAAATACAGAAATCAATAGTTTAAAGGAGCAAAAGAAAAGACTAAAAATAGAAATTGAAAAGGATAAAAAATTAATTGAGGATCTCAACGATATGGACAATTATGAGGCCTTTGCTAGAGAAAAGTTTTTTATGAAAAAAAATAATGAGGAAATTTATATTATAGAATTTAAAGACACTCTTTAAAACTAGTTAACAAAAAGAATTTCAACCCCTAATCGCGAGCTTTAAAATATTGTATTTTTATTTTAATTATTTATAATAATGGGAAAGATTATTGCTGTATCAAATCAAAAGGGAGGAGTTGGAAAAACTACCACATCACTAAATCTTGCTGCATGTTTGGGTATTTTAGAAAAAAAGGTTCTTTTAATAGATCTGGACCCTCAAGCTAATGCTTCATCCGGGATTGGAATAGATTTAAAAAAAATTAAAAAATCATCTTATCATTTATTGGAACATACAGAGAAAATAAGCAATATTATAATAAAGTCTAAGACACCTAATTTAGATGTAGTTCCTTCAAATATTGATTTAGTGGCTATAGAACTTGAGTTAGTAAATCATCCTAACAGAGAGTTTATGTTAAGAGAAGCTTTAAAGGAGGTTAAGGACAATTATGAATACATTATAATTGACTGTGCTCCTTCTCTAGGTCTCATCACTTTAAATGCTCTTACAGCTGCTAATTCCGTAATAATACCTATTCAATGTGAGTATTTTGCGTTAGAGGGGCTTGGAAAATTATTAAATACTATTAAAAGTATTCAAAAAATACATAATAGAGATTTAGAAATAGAGGGACTCCTTTTAACTATGTATGATACTAGATTACGACTATCTAATCAAGTCGTAGATGAGGTGAGAAAGCATTTTCATAATATGGTTTTTAAAACAATCATACAGAGAAATGTTAAATTAGGTGAAGCTCCAAGTCACGGAAAAAATATCATTGATTACGATGCGACAAGTAAAGGAGCTAAAAACTATATTAAATTAGCATATGAACTCATAAATAATAATTTTTAAATGGCAAAAGCTTATAACAAACAACCATTAGGAAGAGGTCTATCTGCTTTATTAAATGATTCAATTGAAAAAATTGAATCTGCTGAAGATAAAAATGCCGATCAGATTATAGGAAATGTGATTGAACTTTCCATTGATCAAATTAATGTAAATCCATTTCAGCCTAGAACTAATTTTGAAGATGAAAAAATTTTAGAATTAGCAAATTCAATAGAAAACCTTGGAATAATACAGCCCATAACGGTAAGAAAAATAGGTTTTAAATCATTTGAAATTATATCAGGGGAAAGAAGGTTTAGAGCAGTAACTTCGCTGAAATTAAAATCAATACCCGCCTTTGTAAGAATAGCAAATGATCAACAGTCATTAGAAATGGCATTGGTTGAAAATATACAAAGAGAAAATCTTGATCCAATCGAGATAGCACTTTGTTACCAAAGATTAATAGATGAAGTAAAATTAACTCAAGAGCAAATGAGCGAAAGGGTTGGGAAGAAAAGATCTACAATTTCAAATTATTTAAGGCTATTGAAATTAAATCCAATAATTCAAACAGGAATCAGAGATGGATTTATTTCTATGGGACACGGAAGAACTTTAGTTACAATTGAAAGGAAAGAAGATCAACTAAATATTTACGAAAAAATCTTAAAAAAGTCTCTTTCAGTAAGAGAGACAGAAAGTTTAGCGAATAAATCCAAAAAACCAAATAATAAATCAAAAGAAAATAAAATAACAGAGCCTTTTATCTCGAGTTTAAAAAAATTAAGAAAATTATACGACTCAGAAGTTAAAATAACGTTAAACACAAAAGAAAAGGGTTCAATAATAATTCCGTTTAATAATATTGAGGAATTTAAAAAGTTAAATAAAAAATTAAATGTTAATAAATAAACTAACATTTTTAGTTGTTATATTATTCATTTCTAATAGTTTTTCTCAAGACTCTGAAATATCATTTGACAAATTAGACCCTTTAAGTCCGTCAAAAGCTGCCTTTTTTTCTGCAGTTTTTCCTGGAGCCGGACAAGCTTTTAATAAAAAATACTGGAAAATCCCTATTGTATATGCTGCTATTGGAACATCTATTTATTCATATGATTTTAATCAAAAAAAATATTGGAATTACAGAAATGCATATAAAAGCAGAAAAGCAGGTTATAATAATGATGAATTTCAAAATTTAATTTTAGATGATAACAGACTTTTGGATGGTGCAGATTTTCATAAAAAAAACAGAGATCTTTCGATGGTTTTTATTGTTGGATTTTATATACTAAATGTTTTAGATGCTAATATAGATGCACATTTAAAACAGTATAATGTTAATGAAAACCTAACATTAATACCTTACCACGATAATGGAACATATATTAACACTCAATCTGTAGGATTATCATTAAATTTGAATTTTTAAATAAAATGAAAATAGCACTGCTTGGATATGGAAAGATGGGAAAGGAAATTGAAAAAATTTCTATTGAAAGAGGGCATACTATATCACTTATAATAGATAAAAACTCTAGTTTTAAATCAATAAAAGGTTCCGATATAGCCATTAACTTTTGTACTCCAGAAAGTGCATTTAAAAATATTGAAATAGGATTAAATAATTCTATTCCAGTTGTTAGCGGGACAACAGGATGGCTTTCTAATTTTAGTAAAATCAAAGAATTATCTTTAAAAACAAATACTAGTTTTCTTTACTCCTCCAACTTTAGCTTAGGAGTAAACTTATTTTTTGAGTTAAATAAAAAACTTGCTGAAATCATGAAAAAGTATGATGATTATAATTTAAATATTGAGGAAACTCATCATACAGAAAAAATTGACAAACCAAGTGGAACTGCTATTACATTAGCAGAAAATATAATTGATCAGGGAAAGTATAATGAATGGTCAATAAATAATAAAGAAAATTCTCTATCAATAATATCTAAAAGAGTTAAAAATGTCCCCGGTACTCATATTGTAAACTATTCATCTGAGTTAGACTCAATAGAAATTAAACATATTGCTAAAAACAGAAAAGGTTTTGCTTTGGGAGCAGTTATTGCAGCTGAATGGTTGATTAATAATAAAGGTATTTTCGACATGAAAGATGTAATTAACGATCCTAAATTTAAATTTTAACAATGACTATATATCAGTGGTTTATTTTTTTCTTAATTGTCCAGTTAATTCATGGTTTAGGAACTTGGAAATTATATAAAAATGCAGGATATAAATCATTATTTTCATTTATTCCCATATACAATGCAATAATTTTAATGAAGATCATCAATAGACCTTGGTGGTGGATTTTTCTACTTTTTATTCCTGTTGTTAATCTTTTAATTTTTCCAGTTATATGGGTGGAAACATCTAGAAGTTTTGGTAAAAACTCCTCATTTGAGACCCTGCTTGCTGTAATAACTTTAGGATTATTCATTTACAGTATTAATTATTCTAAAAAAATAAAATACATTAATAAAAGAGACTTAAATCCAAAAACTGATTTAGGAGAATGGATTAGTTCAATAATATTTGCAATTATACTTGCAACGATAGTTCATACGTATTTTATTCAACCATACATAATTCCAACTGGTTCATTAGAAAAAACATTATTAGTTGGAGATTTTTTATTTGTTAGTAAATTCCACTACGGAGCAAGAGTGCCCCAAACTGCTGTATCCTTTCCAATGGTTCACGATACAATAGTAGGTACTGGAATAAGATCTTATTTAAATAAGCCTCAAATTCCTTATTTAAGATTACCTGGGTTCGAAAAAATTAAAAGAAATGAAATTGTAACCTTTAGCTGGCCAGCAGATACTGTCAGGAAATTCTTTGTCAGAGAAAAAGGAGTCAAAAAACCAATTGATAAAAAATCAAATTATGTAAAAAGATGCGTAGCTATTGCCGGAGATACACTTGAAATAATTAATGGCATAATTCATATAAACGGAAAAGAGAGTAAAATGCCATATCGAGCAAAACCTATTTATTCCTACAAAGCTCATGATTCTAAGGGAGTTTCTACTTCAAAGCTTATTAAACTTGGTGTTGATGTTCAAAGAAAGTTCAAAATATCTGATATTAATCAAAATAAGTATAATCAAATTCAACCCTATATTTTAGGAATAATTGATAATAATCCCGAAAGCTTTACGGTTTTAACTGGTCCTAAAGGCATACCCTACCAAGTAAGATCTGAGGGAAGAATTGTTTTAACAGAACTTACAGATTTTACCAGAGAATTATTATTAACTAAACAAGAAGCAAAAATAATTGAAGAAAGTAAATTATTAGACAGTATTAAACGATCTTTTAAAACTTTCAAATCTTACAACACTTCTTTTTTTCCAAATGATATAAAATATAACTGGAATGAAGATAATTTCGGACCTGTTGTATTACCTAAAAAAGGAACTAAAATCAAATTAAATTCTACTAACCTCCCTTTATATAAAAAGATCATTAGAGATTATGAAAAAAACACTTTAAGTCTTAAAAATGGAGAAATCATTATTAATAATATAAGAACTAATGAATATACTTTTAAGCAAGATTATTACTGGATGATGGGGGATAATAGATACAGGTCTGAGGATAGTAGATCTTGGGGATTTGTTCCAGAAGATCATATTGTAGGTAAGCCAGTATTTATTTGGATGAGTATAGAAGGAATAAATGATGGTTTTAAAAATTGGAAAATAAGGTGGAATAGGGTTTTTACAACCGTTAATTTGGATGGTGATCCTAAGTCTTATAGATGGTACTTTTTAATTGGTATTCTTTTTGTATTTGGATATTCTGAACTTAATAATAGAAGAAATAAACAAAAATAAGTTTTGAAAGAAACTTCTAAAATCATGACCCCTTCTTATTTTGCACCAATATCACATTGGAAAGAAATAATTACTGGAAACATAATATGGGATTTAAATCAAAACTTTAATAAACAAACATTAAGAAACAGAACCTATATATATGGACCAAATAAAATTTTAGCGTTAAGTATTCCTATAAAACATTCTAAAAATAATTTTACATTCAAAAATGCATTAATTGAAAATGATTTTTTATGGCAAAAAGATCATTGGAAATCAATAGAATCATCCTATAACTCTTCTCCATTTTTTGAGTATTACCAAGATTCGTTAAGAAAAATTTATAATACTCGATATTTGAAACTTTTTGACTTTAATTTTGATTGTATAAAACTTATAAGTGATTGGTTAGAAATAAAAAATGAATTTAGATTTACCAAAACATACATTGAAAAATATAAAGATGAAATTGATTTAAGAATCAAATCAGAAAAAAACTATGAGGATAAATTTAAGGTAAAAGAATACATACAAGTTTTTTCAAATAAACATGGTTTTAAAAACAACTTAAGCATACTGGATTTGATATTTAATCAAGGACCTAATAGTATAAGTTATTTAATATAAAAAAAGCAGGCCGTAAGCCGGATTCTGTCGTGCCTTATCATTTATCTAGACAAAATATT
>TARA_B110000438_G_scaffold272283_1_pt1 | contig 12827 bp, 13 predicted proteins | sample TARA_B110000438 | Tara Oceans TARA_B110000438 (sample SAMEA4398413) | marine metagenome | biome: Polar Biome; feature: [MES] marine water layer (ENVO:01000295) within the mesopelagic zone...; material: water (ENVO:00002006), including particulate matter (ENVO:01000060) such... | reverse complement strand
AAAAAGTTTTTATCAGCCTCGTTCACACCCAGATTCATATAGCATCAACCTAAAATGTGTAGAAGGCCCGCCCGAAGTAAAAAACATAGTTCACTTTGATGGAAAAAATGAATTTAGTTAAAAATGTAGTTAGAGTTATATAGCTAGTAACTATGGAGTAAAGATTGAGAGAGTTTAAAAACCTTATAGTTTTGGGACCACTAATATATGCAATTCATCATTTTGAAGAGCATATAGTTTTTAATTTTAGAGAATGGCGACTGAGTTATTTCTCTGATAACAACCCCATCACTACAGAAGAAGTATTGACAAGACTTATCTCGCTGCTTCTATTATTTGTCTTTATTCATTTAATAAAAAAGAACAGAGGAAGTGCCCATATTATTTTATTCTTCTTAATGACCACTCAGGTTGTAAATGCACTCTTCCATATATTTTTTAGTTTTTATTTTTATGATTTCAGCCCCGGCACTATTACTGCCGTTCTGTTATATCTCCCTGTTAACTATCTAATTATTAGAGCAGCATTTAACGAAGGGTTTTTGAAAAGTTTTCTTGAATTATGCTTACTCTTTGCAGCAGGAGCCAGTATATTTGCCTTATTTGAATTAATTGGCCCACAAGTGATAGCGTATTCGCTTATCGTAATGCCGCTTTATTATATTGTGATTAATAAAATGGATAAAAGAGGTTTATGACAAATAAATCTTGAGTGTTGGATAGAAAAGGCTTTGTTAAGAATGATGCAGAAGAATAATATGGAAAGCATTAAAGCAACGCTCGCATAATCTTTCTACGCCCAATTAGAAAAAAACTTTAGCGATCAAGGGGCCCACTTCTTATGAAAATCTCGAATGTCTGGATCCACCAAGGCATCATTTATTTTTAGTTCTCTATAAAGGCTAAGATTATCAAGGGTTTTGCATCGACTAAGAGCAACATAGGTCTGCCCGGTTGCAAAAGCACCCTCACCCAAGTCAACAGAACAACTCTCTAAGGTTAATCCTTGTGCTTTGTGAATTGTAACTGCCCAACCAAGTTTTAATGGGAATTGTTTAAAAGAGGAAACCGTTTGCTCTTCCATCTCATCATTCACCTCATCATACACAAATTTAATCTTCTTCCATTCTTCTCGTTTCACTTTATGTGTTTTTTTACCAACCTTAACCCTAATAAAAGATAGTTTTTTATCAAGACACTCGGTGACCAAACCTACAGTGCCATTAACCCATCTACCTTCACTATCGTTCTTGATAAACATCACTTTTGCATCTTTTTTTATATGTAGTTCACGCGGTGCTGGTAAATCATTTTCATTAAGATTGCCTTTTTCTTTAGCTTTTGCTTTTACCAAAGGCCCCTCAACCAAGCGCAGCATTTCTTTGTTGATTTGCTCAGCCCGATATTTTCTTGAGGTAATAACCAAAGATGATTCGGCTTCAAACTCAGGGTTATAACAAGCCTTATTAATTTTTTTAATGGAGTTTTCTAGATTTTCTCCCAGTCGAATATCATTGAGTAAGGAATAAAAGTCAGCATCGTCTTTTTGTCTAAAAGAGTTGGTAAGCTCATAAAAAGAGGGCAATTGAACTGCCTTGAAGCTATCAGAGCTAAAAAAATAAACCGATTCATACCTTTCAAAGATTGCTGATTCTTCATGACTCTTAACCACAGGGGGCAATTGAAATAAGTCCCCACAGACTAAAACATGAATACCGCCAAAAGGCTCAGCAGAATCACGGTGCACCTTTAGGGTGTCTGATATTGCATCAAGCATGGGGGCTTTCACCATTGAAATTTCATCAATAATCAAAAGGTCTAGGTTTTGTAATAGGCTTTTAAATCTAGGATCTTTTGACTCTTGAATAACAGGGAAAAGGTCAAAACCAATTCTGAAAGCTGAATTTATTGTGCTGCCACCAATGTTTAATGCGGCTATACCAGTTGGAGCAACCACTATTTTTTTAAGAGAGCATTCTTTTTTTATATGCTCAATCATTGTTGTTTTTCCGTTACCAGCTGCACCAGTTAAGAAAATAAATTCTTGTTGACTGGGCCCACCAGAAAGAGACGATAAGATTTGGTCTTTAATGTCGTCAAATGATGCCTTATTTGTTTTGCTTGTCTTCAATTGTGAGTTTTGGTTTTTGATATAGGTTTTGAGGATAATAGAATCTAACAGTTAAGAGAAGACCTTTAAGGGGTTTGCTTCCTAAATGAAAGAATAATTAGTTCATGTTAACCTTTAATAAAACCATAACAAATGAATGAAGCTCATAGAATTCATTTTAATAAAAATAAAATCGAGGTGTAAGGATGAAAAAAGTACGAGGCTACCATATAGTCTTCTCTACTTTGATGACTACTCTTGTTTTTCTTAGTGCGGCTGGTTAATTTGATCTATTTATGAGCGCCCAAAGAAATGAATACCAGCAGATAAATCAATGACAGGTCTAACCGTCACAGAAGCATATTTTATTGGTGCTCCTATTGTTTTGGGTATGATTTTTACCGAAGCATTGCTCTCAGGTTGGCAAAACAAAGGTCTTTATAAGAAACAAGACACTTTATGCACACTGGGACTTCTAGCTGGAAACATTGTTATGGTTTTTGCAATAAAAGGTGCAACACTGGCTTTTCATTTTTACTTATATCAGTTTAGGCTTTTTGACCTTAATAGCCTTATACCTATTTGGACCATTTGGACTATGGCTTTTATTTCAATAGATTTTATATTTTATTTTTTTCATAGGTTGTCCCATCGAACCAGGTTTCTTTGGGCCATTCATATGAGCCATCATTCAAGTGAAGAGATGAATTTTGCGGTTTCTTTTAGACAAGCATGGTTTGGACCCATCTGCAAAATTCCATTCTTTATGGTGTTGCCTTTAATTGGGTTCGATCCAACCATTGTGGCTGTAGCTGGAGTGGTTAGCACTTTATGGGGAATAGTTGGCCATACACAAATCATTGGAAGGCTTGGGCCGATAGAATGGGTTTTTAATACACCCTCTCATCACAGAGTTCATCATGGAGCAAATGAGGAGTATATTGATAAAAACTATGGAAACTTATTAATTATTTGGGATCGATTTTTTGGAACATTCGAGCCTGAAAAAGAACCTGTAAAATATGGGTTAGTAAGCAATGTCAATACTTTCAACCCAGTAAAAATAACCTTCATGGCTTGGCAAGAAATAATTAAAGATATAAGAAGGTCTCAACACTCTAATGAAGTGTTACGCTGCCTCTTTGGCCCACCTAATACTAGAAACCAAGAATGAAATGCATTGTTTGCAATAGTAAATCGGTAAAAACCTTTACAACCAAAGACAACAAGGAATACTGGAATTGTGATAATTGTTCTACAAAATTCTTAGATCAAAAACACTATATCAATACCATAGAAGAAAAAAAACGCTACCTAGAGCACAACAATATGGTGGATGATAATCACTATAGAGCCTTTCTCTCAAGGCTCTCAACACCATTAAAAGAGAAGCTATCACCAAAGAGCAAAGGGTTGGACTTTGGTTGTGGGCATGGCCCCGCACTCGCAGATATACTGAGGTCAGAGGGTTTTGATATGGATCTGTATGACCCATTCTTTTTTCCCAATAAAGATATTTTTTCTAAGCAATATGACTTTATAACCTCTTCGGAAACTGTGGAACACTTCTTTGATCCCTTTAAGGAGTTTGATACTTTAAATAACTTGTTGGCACCAAAAGGGTGGTTAGCAATCATGACTAGTTTTTTAACCACTGATGACGCCTTTGAAGATTGGTATTACAGAAGAGACCCAACACATGTGGTTTTTTATACAGAAAGAACATTTGAAGTTATCGCTTCTCAAAAAAACTGGGTATGCGAGATTCCAAAAAAAGATATAGTATTGATGTATAAAGCTTAGTTAATAGGTTTTTTAGAGGAAGGGTTATGAAACAAGTTATTGGTATGGTTTTGTTTATTGGTTCTTTTTTAGTTTATCCGTTGGCAGGATACATAGCCCTTAATAGTAATTTTTCTATAGAGGAAAAAGCTACATATACAACCATCGCCTATACAATAAGCTGGACTTCATTTTTTTTAGGCCCTTATTTAGCAGGACCAGAGTTCTTGGCAAGTATTAAAAGCTATTTTAGCTCCAAAAGGATTAGCAACAATTAAGTTTATTTTAGATAGATGCTATTGAAAATCACAAAACTATGCTTTCAACCTGGAGTTTTTTTTCATCAAACACATTGTTGTTATGAGAGATAATGTAAGAGTGTTTTTCTTTTATAAATTGCACTGTTTTAATGGGTTTCTCATTTATTAAATGAAGGGCAGCGCCACCCTCCACTCCATATATGGAGGAGATCTTTCCTTCAACCAATAGTTTTTTTGTTGTGGGTCTTCTTTCTGGCTCTTCATCATAATGCGGCGCACAGTTACCAGGCACAAAACCCAAACAAGGCATTAGTTTTAATTCATCCTCCCAAGAGTCTGTTAACCCATGCTCAAACCAACAAATAGCCCCTGCGCTGACACCACACATAATGATGCCTTTTTTATAAGCACTCTCAAGAATCTTATCCAGTCCCCACTCTCTCCATATAGCCAGCATGCTTTTTGTATTGCCCCCACCAACAAATACAATATCCTGTTTTTCAATATGTAGTTTGAGATCCATTGTGCGTTTGAAAAAACCAATATGACTTGGTTTACAGTTAAGCTTAGAAAAAACATGATAGAAGTTTTTAATATAAGCTTCAGAGTCACCAGTGGCCGTTGGTAGAAAACATATGCTCGGCTTTTTTTGATCCGATTGGCTTAGAATATAACTCTCAATTAAGGTTGACTTTATTGTCCTTCCAAAGCCACCTCCGCCTATCGCTATTATCTGCCTCATAATAAATTAAGATTTGATTGTTTTATCATTGATATATTTTATAACTAAATCTAACGAATTATTTTTTATATTGTTATGATTTATTCATTCTAATTCTAAAAAAAGAAGGAAACAGTATGAAGAAATTTATTTTATCCGTGGTTTTAATCTTGCCCTTTTATACCTTTGCGGATGACCACAATCCTATGGGACCTGGGGAAGGAAGTTTTACAACATTTATGGTTCAGGCGCCAGATGTCTCAGCCTATATTAAACATTTAAAAAATAATCCAGAGCTTTTTAGTGGGTTTAATGCCGCCGCCGCTGGTGTTTGTGTAACTGTAACAGGCCAAGATTATCATGGAGAAATGTTTGTTTGGAGTGCTCATTCTAATGTAACAGGAGCCATGGAAGAAACCACAGCTTATGATATCGATGAAGCACCAAAAGACTTAGATAAGCTCAGAACCCCAAAGTATAGAGTGGTATGGAAGCCTTTAAAGCCATTTATTTTAAGTCCTGGTTTTGAAAGAGTGACACGTGTAAAAATTAAACCTGAAAACGTTCCAGCTTATATCGCAGCAGCAACAAAGTTAGAGGCAGCAATTAGAAATGCAGGCCATGATTTTAATATGGGTATTTTCCAACCGCTTGGTGGAGGCGTTCACGAAACAGGAACTTTTTTATTGCGGGGTGTATCTCCAAACTCCAGTGAGGCAGGCAGGTTAATCGATGAGTATTTTGCAGGCGCAGGTTGGGGACAACAATACATTGAAGCATCTTCACTTATTGATAAAGTCGTCAGAGATACATATGAATCATGTCAGCTTTTTTATTCTGCTGAATAATAAGACATATCATTGAATAGAAACCAGCCATTTTAAACAATTATTGGTTTTTTTATGTTTGACTAAAAGTATGACAAAATAAGCTCTTTTACACAGAATATACATGCATCAAAAACCATTTAATCTTGCTTTAGTTTTATCCATCGTTTTTATGCTGGTTTATATTGTATTAGGTTTTTCCACAAATATGATTGGATTAGAGCCAGGCATGACAATTGGAGGCCTATCTCGATGGTGTGAGAGGGTAAGCGATAGTATTTTTAGAGAGCCAGTTAATGCTTTGTCTAATTTAGGATTTATGTTTGCGGGCCTATGCATGTTTTTTGTTTTAACAAAAGATGAGAAAAGTAAAAACACACCCAGTCAATTTCATGGGCTAACCACTATAGCTAAAGTCTATGCTGGTGCAGCTCTATTTTTAGGGCCTGGCTCAATGCTAATGCATGGCACCCATACTTATTGGGGACAATGGATTGATAATGTAAGCATGGTTATATATATCTCATTGCCCTGGTTGATTAATGTTAGTGAAATGGGTCGATGGACCTCAAAGCAGTTTTTCGGAACATATGCTTTTATAGTTCTTTCTTTTGCTGTAATTAGTTGGTTTTTTGGCTCTGACCTAGGAATAGGTTTTGATTTATTTGGAACCTCCATCGCTCTGTGGATAATCTCTGAAACATTATTTTCTTTTTGGTCGCCAGTGTATAGATGGGCATCAGGCTTAATGGGTTTCATAGTTGCCGCAGTTTTTGGCATCATGCCACAAGAAATCTTTACTAATTTGGTTGAGTATTGGTGGATAATACTCTTTTGGCTGCCAGCTATTTTGTCCCCCAATCAACCAAAGAAAAAAAGGACCTATAGCCCATGGTTTTTCTTAGGTATGTTGTCTTATATAACTGCTTTTATAATTTGGCTTCAAGGCGTCCCAGAAACACAATACTGTAGTCCTGATTCATTGTTTCAGCCCCATGGTATTTGGCATATCTTATCAGCATTAGCGACTTGGTGTTTTTTCAAGTTTTTAAGAACAGAGAAAAATATTTAAAACAGTTATAACCTATATTTACTATGGATAATCCTTCATGAAAATTCTAATTATGGGACTGCCCGGGAGCGGCAAAACATATCTAGCAGAAAGGCTCCAACCTTTGTTGCACTCAGCTTGGTACAATGCAGATCAGGTTCGTAAAATGGCCAATGATTGGGACTTTAGCACTGAAGGACGACTCAGACAGAGCCTCAGAATGAAATCATTTGCCGATTTTGAAAAATCACATTCGAGATTTGTTATTTGTGATTTTATTTGTCCCACAAAAGAAACAAGAGATATTTTTGAACCCGATATAGTTATATTTATGGATACTATTAAAGAGGGAAGATTTGAAGACACCAATAAAATATTTGAAGACCCAGACAGTGTTGATTTTCATATTAAAGAATGGAATGAAACCAACCATTCAACTATTGCTAAAAGGATTTTAAGGGATGTTTGATTGGAAAAAACCAACGGTTCAAATGTTAGGTAGGTGGCAGCCATGGCATAAAGGTCATCAAGAATTATTTAAAAGATGTTTTTCCAAAACAGGACAAGTAATTATTCAGGTTAGAGATGTAGAGGGAAGTTCTGGAGGAGAAGGGCAAGGCGATAATCCATTTAATTGGGATCAGGTCTGCAAAAATATAGAAGAGGGTTTAAAAAAAGATGGTTTTGAGAGAGGAATTGACTATGAAATTATGATGGTCCCTAACATTGTAAATATTACTTATGGTCGAGGGGTTGGTTACGCTATCGAAGAAGAGGCTTTTGACGAGACAGTCACATCCATTAGTGCTACAAAAATTAGGAAACAACTCAGAGAGGATGGCAAGCTTTAAGCCATTCTTTACTATTAAAAAAACATTGGCGGATGCTTGCCCACTATTGGGAATTAATATGATAATCAATTGATCCATATCAGCATATCTATAATATTTAATATGAATTATTAATTTCTGATTGTTTGCTACAGCTTAAAAACTTCCAATATACGTTAGTTAAGTTTTGGCAAAAAAATTTACTTATACCATGATAAAAAGTCAAATTATTATTGCTGGAGCTGGCCCTGTGGGCACGTTCATTGCTTTTTGTCTGGCTGAGCAAGGTATAGATGTTCTTGTTTTGGAATCAGCTGAACATTGTGAAACTGATATGAGGGCCTCTACATTTCATCCGCCCACCCTATCCTATTTAAATCAATTAGGCTTAGCAGAGCCATTGATAGAAAAGGGTTTAAAAGCACCGATTTTTCAATATCGTATTCGATCATCAGATGAGGTTCTGGGTTTTAATCTTGGCGAGTTAAGCGACACACTTGAGTTTCCTTTTAGGCTTCAATGCGAACAATATAAATTTGCCAGAATGTTAGCGGATAAACTAGAACAACACCCACATGCAGAAATTTTATTTAATCATGAGGTTTTGACTGTTAGCCAAGATAATGCAGGTGCCAGTGTCGAAGTTAACAGCCCTCATGGAACTAAAACATACAAAGGCATGTATCTAATAGGGGCTGATGGCGCTAATAGTATTGTAAGGCGGCAATTGGACATTGATTTTTCAGGCTTCACCTATAAAGAAAAGTTTTTAACTCTTAGCACAGAGGAGAAAGTAGAAAATTACTTTAATGATTTAGCCTATGTTAATTATGTTTCAGATCCAAAGGATTGGTTTGTCTTGCTAAAGGCCCCTTCTGCTTGGAGAATCTTAGTCCCCATTGAAGACGATATGAAAGATGCTGACATTGTTTCTGATCAAAATGTAAACAATGTCTTTCAAAGGGTTTTGGGAGAATCAAAAAAAGTAGAAACAATACATAGAACTATATATCGAGTGCACCAAAGAGTTGTAGATAAAATGATGCATCAAAACATACTTCTTATTGGAGACTCAGCACATCTAAATAACCCTCTGGGCGGACTTGGAATGAATAGTGGGTTGCATGATGCTTGGAATTTATCCCAAAAATTAGGTTTAATTATAAACCATGACCATAATAAAGACTTACTAAGCCTGTTTGATAGACAGAGGCGATCAGTTATGAATGATTTCATACAGAGACAAACAATTAAAAATAAAAAAATGATTGAGGAAAGTGGCGAGACAAGCCTAGAGTCCCAATGGGATGAAATGAGAATCATTCATGCAGATAAAACTAAAAGAAAGGCGTATATGTTGGAACAATCGATGACGAACAGTATTGAAAGAGAAAAGGACATAAAATGACTGATGTTTTAGGTTGGAGAGGCTTGTTTGGTGTTCTAGGCCCATCAACTAATACAGTTGTTCAACCAGAATTTGATGATATGAGACCGGTGGGTGTAACCAATCATTATAGCCGCATACTAACTCCTGATGCAGATGCCGTTAGTAACGAGTCATTTATGAATGCAACACTCGTGATAGCAAACAATGTATTGGAAGCAGTGGACAGTGTAATGACTTGTTCACCAAGCTATTTAGTTATGGGTATGTCTGCTATTACTTTTTATGGTGGGGCTAAGGGAGCTGATGATTTTCAGCAACAGGTTATAAATAGATCTAAGCTATCTGTAAGCATTGGTTCTCATGCTACTTCAGAAGCATTAAAGATGTTTGATGGCGTAAAAAAAATAGGATTTTTATCCCCTTATTTTCCAGCTGCTAATGAGCAGGTTCGACTTTACTTTAAAGAGATGGGTTTTGATGTAATTGCAGACAGTTGTTTGGAGTGTCCCAGTTGGACACAAATCGCCCAAGTTCCGAAACGCGTAATTCATCAAAAAATGGAAGAAATTAATAATAAGGGTGTGGATGCATTGGTTCAAGTCGGAACAAATCTTCCCATGGCACGCTTGGTTGAAGAGTTTGAGGCTGAGTTTTCAAAACCAGTTATAGCAATTAATACTGCTACATATTGGCATGCACTTAGAAATAATAATATCAATGATCAGTTAGAGGGGTTTGGCAGCCTTATGTCTGAATATTAAACAATGCAAGCAAAGAATAGTGAGTTCTCCTCAGGGCTAAAACCACTTATAGGCGCAATGATTGGCGCTGGTTGTGGTTTATCGTCAATCAGTTTTTATACACATGGTGCTTTTGTTATAAGCATCTCTAACAATATGGGGTGGAGTAGAGGCGATGTACAGTTAGGCGTTAGCATTATGATTTTAATGGCCATTATTACTGCCCCACTTATTGGTATTTTAGTGGATCGTTTTGGTGCTCGTCGAGTAGCACTAATTTCAATACCTTTATATGGGCTATCCATGAGCAGTTTTTACTTCTTATCCTCAACACTGTCAGGTTACTATCTGGCATGGGCCATAATGTCAGTTGTAGCATCAGGAACATTACCTGTTACTTGGACACGCGTAGTCAATGGTTGGTTTGATAAGCACCGTGGAATAGCATTAGGTATAACATTAGCAGGCACAGGCTTTGCTGCAACATTTGCCCCGACTTATGTTACGTGGTTGATCGCCGAGTATGGCTGGCAAAGCGCTTACTTGGCTCTAGCCTTTACTGTTACATTGATTGGCTTTCCAGGGGTTTATTTTTTATTTTTTGAATCCAATAATGAGAAATTACAAGAAGGTAAAAATGAAGAAAAAAAAGAGATAATAAGTCAACAGAGTGGCTCATTTAAGAGAGCCATTATGAGCTATCATTTTTGGGCTATTGGAATTGCTTTGGTTTTGGCAGCAGCAGCAATATCTGGTCTTATTACTAATAGTGTTTCAATACTTATTGACCAAGGAAAAACATTACAACAGGCAGCTAAATTTGCTGGGTTAATTGGTCTCAGTGTAATTTCTGGGAGACTGATTGTGGGCTTCTTGGTGGATTATTTTTGGGCTCCACTAATAGCAGCAATATTTTTAACAGCACCAATTATTTCAATTTATATCTTGAGCGCTTCAGCTCCTTCAATACCCATGATTTCATTAGCTATGGTTATTATTGGCTTGGCTGCGGGAGCAGAGCTAGATTTGTTGGCATTCTTAGTGAGTCGTTATTTTGGGCTTCATGATTATGGCAAACTATATGGCGCCCTCTATATATTTTTCTCGATTGGGGCAGGTCTGGCTCCAGCAGCATTTGGCATGTCTTTCGATCAACTTGGGAACTATGACTTGGCCTTAAAAACAGTGGCCATCATGTCTGTCATCAGTGGCGTTTTAATGTTGTCCCTTGGAAAGTATCCAGTCCTTAGAACAACATAAATAAACAATACTTAGAGTCATGACATTGAACCTTTGATTTTTTAAAGAAATATCTTTTGTCCATTATTGAGACATAATACTAGTTCTGCTTGTTGGCAATACCTCTAGAAGCTAACCTTACACAACACACTAATAAGAGGGTATTGTAATGCTTAAAAAGAACCTAAAAAATTCATTGGTTAGATATGTAGCCGTTTCTATAACTGCTTTTTGTATAACCTTAACTACAACTCAGGTAACGATTGCACAAGAAGGTGCATCCTTGGTAGAAGAGATTGTGGTTACAGCAAGAAAGAGAGAAGAAAACATACTTGATGTTCCTTTAGCGATAACAGCACTAAGTGCTAGTGACATTGAAGACAAAGGAATAAGCGAGTTCAAAGATATTATTGCATTTACACCTGGCTTTCACTTTGCAGAGCATTCTGTAGGAAGAGCGGATAGATCTAATAGAATTCTTGTCATTCGAGGCATGCATATCAGTCAAGAAAATGATCATCAGCAAGCCGCAACAGTTTTTGTTGATGGAGCACCTATGCACGGTAGTGTGATTGCTGGTCTTGAAGATGCTGAGCGAATTGAGGTTGTTAGAGGACCACAAAGCGCATACTTTGGTAGAGCTACTCTTTCAGGTGCTGTTAACTATGTAACAAAAACTCCTGGCCAAGAGTCTAAAAGTAAAATAATTGCTGAAATAGGTAAGTATGGAACCACAAACCTTGGGTTCTCTACAGAAGGCCCCATCAACGATACAACAGCATATCGTATAGCGATTAGCTCTCAGGATACGGATGGACAATATACAGCAGCTAATTCACCAACATTAAAGCTGGGAGAAAGAAGCACAGTTAGTTTTGCGGGTACCCTTTATTTTGAACCGAGCGATAATTTTAATGCAAAGCTTCGTTACCATACTTGGGAAGATGAAGATGGCCCGGGCGCAGCTTTTGGTTATGGTGTTAACAATGGAGAAGCACTTTTCAATTGTAATCTACCTAACTCAACACTGGCGGCTAGAAATGGAAACAATAATTGGTTTTGTGGTGTAGCACCTTTTCCTCAGGATGCCAACATTCAGTATGATGCTCAAATGAGTCCTAATAAAGTAAGCCTATTAAATGGTGTTCCTACAGCAGGTTTAAGTATAGATACGATTACTGACAATCCATTCCTTGATGGTTTTGGTTTTGCTAGGGAGGCTAGCCAAGCCAGCTTAGTTATGAATTGGTCGCTTGATAGTGGTATTAGCGTTACTTCTATAACAGCCTCTAATGATAATCGATGGATGGCATTGGATGATCTTGATAGAAGACACAATACAGATGTACCAGACTCACTTAGAGATGTCTCACTTCTTAATGGAAGAGACTTAAAAGACTTTAGTCAAGAAATCAGAGTAAGCTCTCCTCAAGACCAAAGATTAAGATGGTTACTGGGGGTAAGTAAGTTTAGTTTTGAGGGAAAAAGAACCAGTGGTTTTCATATCTTTAGCTCAGTCAGGTCATTGAGTCTTGGTAATGTGTTTGATATTGATACAACAGGATTTTTTGCTGCAGTTGAATATGACATTACAGATGATCTAACAATCAACCTTGAAGGCAGAAGACAAAAAGACGATGTGCAGGAAGCAAGATCAAGTGGAGCAGAATTCGTATCAGGTACTTTCAATAGTACTACACCAAGAATAGCTCTTGATTATCAAATGAATGATGATGTGACGCTTTATGCAAGTTATGGAGAAGGAACAAGACCTGGCGGCTTTAACGTAAATTTATTTGGGCAATCACAATCTGTTCTTGATCAACTTGCCTTGTCTGGTATTTATAAAGAGGTTGAAGAAGAAGAGTTAGAGATGT
>TARA_B110000438_G_scaffold199305_1_pt1 | contig 12837 bp, 11 predicted proteins | sample TARA_B110000438 | Tara Oceans TARA_B110000438 (sample SAMEA4398413) | marine metagenome | biome: Polar Biome; feature: [MES] marine water layer (ENVO:01000295) within the mesopelagic zone...; material: water (ENVO:00002006), including particulate matter (ENVO:01000060) such... | reverse complement strand
CACCTAGCATATGTGCCCACGCGAGAAGCGGCTCCATAACAGAGTGGCACAGCCCTGCTCGAAAGCATCACGCCGACATTTAAATCGGATGGTCACCTGCTTGTCGATCGTGAAGCACCTCGACAGCATGCTCGATTACTGGCAGTACGATACCCAAATTATCTCGAACTCCTCCGGTACTTCCCGGCAGATTTATGATCAGTGTGGAGCCTCGTGCTCCCGTGACAGCACGAGATATCATCGCCATCTTCGTAATCTTTAGTGACTCTGCTCGCATAGCTTCTGCCATGCCGGGAATTTCGAGATCGATCAAACGACGGGTAACTTCAGGCATCACATCACGAGACGACAATCCGGTGCCCCCGGTCGTCAAAACAACATCGACTTTTCCCGAGTCGCACCACGCAGTTATTTGGTCCGAAAGCGGGTCGATATCGTCGGGCATCATGACCCGATCTACCACTTTATGACCTGCGCCATCCATGATCTCTACGATGGCGTCACCACTGGTATCGGCCCGTTTCCCGGCGGAGCCAGTATCGCTACTTGTTAGCACTACGTAGGTAACTATTTCGATTTCTCCGTCTCGGCGCACGCCTTGTTTAGGTGACCACAAGCTACCTGAGTACGAAGTTACCAATGAACTCAACTCTCAACTTGGAGTACTAACGTACTAGCGTGGCAAATTGGATGCTACCACGCCGAAGAGTACGTTCGTCACATCATTTTTTCGCAAAAACTGTATGCAGAACGTATTGTCGTAGAAAGTGGAAATATGGCACAATTTGGTGCACATTGGGTAATAAAGGGGTGAAATTGGTTTGAACTCTGCCTGCCCATTACCAAGAAAACTTCTTTACCAGCATGATTTTCGCCGGCGAATATGAGCACCGAATCGACCCCCAAGGCAGGGTAGCTATTCCTGCTCGGTTCAAATTGGCGTTTATTGATGGCATCGTTCTTGGCAGAGCTTACGACAATTGCGTTGTCGTCTACACCCCTGAAGAGTGGGAACGAGCTGCAACCGATATTTCTCAGCAGCCCGCCACTTCGGCAAGCGCCCGCAAGTTGGCGCGGCTCACATTCTCTGGAGCGTTCACCGGAACACTCGACCGTAATGGCCGAGTCGTAGTTCCAGTTCAGCTTCGTGAGTATGCCGGTTTAGGTGAAGACGTAGTCATTGTCGGCACGGGCAGGTTTATCGAGATATGGTCCGCAGCAGCATGGGCGGAAGAGCGTCGAGTGCTCGTTACCGAAGCCACTGATATTGCAGAAGATGCTCCCGCTGTTCAGCCTCGACCTGAACAAACCCAGAGCGTAGTTCGAAAGTTTGAAGTGGGGACGGAAGAGTGATTCTCATGGGATTAGAACTTCACCACGAACCGGTAATGATGCCGGAAATCATGCAGGCACTTAACGTCCAGCCCGGCGGTCGCTATATCGATGGAACTCTTGGTGAAGGTGGTCACTCAAGGGAAATACTTAGGGCTGCAGATCCCGGTGGGCAGGTTCTCGGACTTGATGCCGACGCTGAAGCTATCACCGTGGCAACCGAACGGCTCGCCGAGTACGGCGATTCGTTCAGGGCCGTAAACGCCAACTTCCGAGATGTTCGAGCCACTGCTCTTCAACATGAATTTGTTCCAGTGCACGGGGTGCTTTTCGATTTAGGTGTGTCGTCACTCCAACTCGACCGTGAATCACGCGGTTTCAGTTTCCGACGCGCGGATCCGCTCGATATGAGATTCAGTTTCGATCAACAGATCACTGCTGCCGACATCGTCAATCGCTACGGGGAATCGGAACTTGCCGACATTATTTTCCATTTGGGTGAAGATCGAGCCGCTCGACGAATCGCTCGTGCGATCGTACGAAGTCGGCCGATCCTAACGTCAATCGAACTTGCAGAGGTCATCGAAAAGGTGAACCCACGTCGCGGGAAGCGCACTCACCCTGCGACTCAGACGTTCCAGGCAATTCGAATCGCCGTAAACGACGAACTATCGGCTTTAGAGACAGCACTCGAACAGGCTGTTTCGCTGCTCGGCCAAGGTGGCCGAATGGCGGTTATTTCATATCACTCACTCGAAGATCGAATCGTCAAAAACTTCGTTCGCAAGCAAGCATCCGATTGCGTATGCCCTCCCGGAACTCCGGTCTGCCGTTGCGACCATTTGGCGACATTGAAGATAGTAACCCGTCGCCCTTTGATTCCGACCGATGTTGAGATCGCTTCAAACCCACGTGCACGCAGTGCCAAGCTACGGGTGGCTGAGCGAATTTGAGCAACCTCATTATTTACAGAAAACAAGGTCTCTATCTACGAGTACGCTCGGCGATTTCAAAAGGAACGGCAGCAATAGCCGAACCACCAGATACGACGCGGTCCTTCCGTTAATAAAGAACTCCCCATCCATCCCGACCCGAACATACATCCCGCACAGGAGACCATCATGTCGCAAGACAATTTCAGAGTAGCAATCGATATCGGTACCACTAAGGTTTGCACGATCATCGTTCGTAAACGCACCGACTACCGGGTAGAAGTCTGCGGCATTAGCACCGTGCCTTGTAAAGGCATGAGCAAAGGAACGGTAGCACAGTCGGCTTCCGTAACCGCAGCAATCAAAGAATCTGTAGAAGCAGCGGCAGCCGATGCCGGTGTTGAAGTAAACGCTGTTTATGCTGGCTTAACCGGCAGTCACATCGAGTCGAAAAATCGCTGGGCAAACGTTCCACGATCTGAAGGCATGCGTGCTGTGACAGATCTCGATTTTGCAGCAGCGAAGAAAGCAGCTGGTTCGATGGATCTTTCCGACGACCGCCGGCTTCTTCACGTTATTCCACGTAGTTACGCCCTCGATGGTCTTCACGGTGTTCGCAATCCTCTTGGAATGCACACTGGCGAACTTCACGTCGAAAGCCACATAATTACCGGTTCAATTTCAAAAATCACTGAACTTCACAATGCCGTTTCTGACGCTGGAGTTCGGGTTTCCTCGATGGTGGTTGAACCTTTAGCGAGTGCCGATGCAGTTTTGACTGCCGACGAACGCGAAGAAGGCGCAGTGCTAGTCGACGTTGGTGGCGGAACTTCCGATATCGCTGTTTACCACGATGGATCGGTCGTTCACACGGCAGTGATCCCAGTTGGTGGATTCCAGTTCTCAAACGACCTCAGCATCGCATTTTCAATCGACTTCGAGTCTGCTGAACAGTTGAAGATTGAACACGGCACGGCAGCACCTGAACTTGCTGGAATGAAAGAGGAAATCACTCTTCATCCAACGACAATGAAACAGCCTCTCACTATTTCTAAGCGTGAGATTGGTCAAGTTCTTAAAGAACGTACATCTGAACTGTTCCGCATGATCCAGCTCAAGCTTGAAGAGCCACATCTCGCCGACATCCCAACCGATCGAATCGTGTTCACGGGGGGCGGAGCTAAGCTCAACGGATTCTTGAACATCGCCAAGTACATTTTCCAGCGGAAAGTTCGACTCGCATCACCTCGGGGTCTCGATGGAATGCCAGAAGGCACCAACGACCCCGCCTACTCAGCGGCTGCTGGAATTGCTCTTTGGGGCATGCGCAACCTTCCTGCAGAAAACCACGTGGGAGAACGAAAGATATTTCATACATCTGAATATTCGAAAACCACAACTTCAGCCAGTAAAGAATCGACAGGTGCACTGTCGATAATCCGTGGCTGGTTGCCAAAACGAGAGAAGGAGACTGCTGGCACGTAAAAATCGTGCGGACAGATCCTCTAATCGGGCGCTAACAAAACTTACAACACCGCTCACAAGGGCGGCGTAACAAACCCCAACATCCGCGGTTGCGAATTTCACACGAAAAGTGAAACAGTAATCCCCAGGAGAACAAAAACAATGATCGAACAGGCGACAAACATAATCGAAGGAAACATCGGATCAGCAACTATTAAAGTCGTTGGCGTGGGCGGCGGCGGTTCAAACGCCGTTTCACGTATGTACCGAGACCGTATCCCTGAAGTTGAGTACATCACAGTTAACACCGACGCGCAGGCACTAACCCGCTCTGATGTCCCGATTCGTATTCGAGTCGGTGACCGCACAGCACGTGGTCTTGGTGTCGGTGGAGATCCCTCAAAGGGTCGAGAATGCCACGAAGAAGATCGTGATGAAATCAAGCGAGCACTTGAAGGTGCGGACCTTGTGTTTATCGCAGCAGGCATGGGTGGCGGAACAGGTACAGGTGGTTCGCCAGTTGTTGCTGAAGTAGCCCAAGAACTCGGAGCACTTACCGTTGGTGTAGTAACCAAGCCATTCAACTTCGAAGGAGCACGACGACGACGACAGGCTGAAGAAGGCATAAAGGCTCTTTCCGAAGTAGTCGACACGCTTATCGTTATTCCAAACGACCGACTTCTGATCATGTCGACCGAAAACCTTTCGATGGACATGGCATTCCGCATGGCCGACGACGTTCTTCGTCAGGGTGTGCAGTCGATCGCAGAACTAATTCTTATGCCCGGTGAAATCAACCTCGACTTCGCCGACGTCAAAGCGATCATGTCGAACGCTGGTCCTGCATGGATGGCTATCGGTCAAGGTTCTGGCGATGACCGAGCAATCATGGCTGCTGAAGCTGCTATCGATAGTCCACTGTTGGAAGTATCGATTGCTGGCGCACGTGGAGTGATCTTCAACGTTACTGGCGGTACCGATCTGACTCTTCAGGAAGTACAGCAAGCATCGGAAGTTGTATCAAACATGGTCGACCCCGATTGCAACATCATCTTCGGTATGATCACCGACCCAAAGATGGAAAATGAAGTAAAGATGACGATCATCGCAACTGGTTTCCCAGGAGCAGAGGCATCAGCAGAGAAAGAAGCGGCCGTAACAGCTGCTCTAAGCGATGTGCTTGGCGACGAAGAAGCACTTGATCTTCCTCCCTTCCTACGACACCACCGTTCGGCTCGCCGACGTTCGACTCGTGAGTTGGCTGCAAGCGACTAGGACTTTTGTAAGAAAACCACTATTCAAATAGCTCTGATCGATAGTTTTCATTGGAAGGCAATCAAGTACGAGTCAAAATAAGACCCCAAGAGAACCAACCTTCTCTCGGGGTCTTTTACTTTCTGTAACTAGCAGTCGTCTTCGATACGAAATGCAATTCAAGGGTTATAAATAACTCAGAAGTTCAGTGAGTTCTGTCATAGATTGAAGCAAGCAAATAACGAAGTAAGCAAGCTTGAAAAGACGACTTTCTAATCTTGAACGGGAAATAGGGCGTGAATTTGTTGATTTTAAGCACTAGTGATTATCGTTGCCAACATTCGAACATCAGCGACGTCTTCAAATTCGATCCACAAGACCAACCGGGATACCTCAAAGTTGGCGGTATTCATGTGCTGAATGACATTAGCTACAGCTGCTATATGTGAGAAAGGGTCGACCGAAAGACGAGAGAAACATTAATAACAATGACAAATTCTGGTTCAAGCCATCACTAATCGAATCGGGATCAAACGATCGTATCGATGATCAGATTTTGAGAGAACGGTTCGAGGTGTTATTGATTAAGTTCCTAAAGAGAAACGCCATAGCCAATAAGCATATGGTCGATCGTCAGGAACTCTATAATCTTATTCAGGTCGCTTCCCGGTGACAGCTTCTAGCATTGCCTGAATGTAGCCTTGAGCAAAAATCCTTGAGCGGTATCCGCCCCAGTTTCCAGGGAATGCAGTGTCTCCAACGATCACCGGGCAGTGGTCATCCATGAACACGCCTTTGTATCCGGCTGCAGCGTAGGTTTCCATCGCCCGCTTCATATCGACATAGCCGGTGTTGATGAACTCTTCATTGAAAGACGGCAATGTCGAAGATACGTTGCGGAAGTGGACGTACAGCACTTTGTCGCGCTCAGCGAAGTACTTGATCATGTCGTATATGTCACCACCCTTGACATCTTCCATTTCGGAGAAGGTTCCTTGGCAGAACTCGATTCCGTTATACGGACTGTCAACGATCGAAATTAGGCGCTTGTAAGCGTTAAAGCTGCCAAGAAGGCGAGATACGCCGCCCAGCTCAGGTACAGGCGGGTCGTCAGGATGAATACCAAGTCTAATACCAGCCGCTTCCGCTACCGGTGTAATAGACTTGATCCAGTATTCGAGACACTCCCACATATTCTCCGCTGAAGTGTCGTACTCAGCCAATAGCGCTTGAGTTTCGTTGGATATGTCCAAGATTGAACTCTGATCCGCAGCTGCGCTATCCCACGCCGTAACGTCCGTACCACCACGAATCTGGGTTCCACCAGAACGCCAAACTGAATTGGGCATCCAGTTGTAAGCGAGAATTGGAATTCCGGCTCTACCCATGTCGGTAATTTCAGCAGCCAATAGATCGATAAGTTCGTTACGCATCGGACCACCGAAGGCAATATCGTAGAATTTAGGGCTTGAAATAAAACCGTTTTCGCAGCCGGCGACTGTGAGTCCGTACGATTCGATTCGTTCTCTAAACGCCACATAATCGTCGTAGGTGTTCCGTTCTTTACCATGCGGCACGTCGCTTGCCGGAAGCACGTCGACGCCCGGGCCACCGTAGAAAATAATATTTTTTACGCCGAGCTGTACAGATGTTTGTAATACTTCGTCGGTGGCGTTTCTAATTGCCCAAGCGTTCTTCATCCCATCATGCCCCACTGCTGCTATTTGCCTGATTGCACTGAACGTGCGATTGTCGGTCATCATGGCTAATCAATGATCAATCGCGGATCCGCATCGAACATTACGCCATTATTTTTGTATGACACCGGTCATGTTGCTCAATTCCCAACAATCAGGGAAATGGATTTCTTGAACTGCCACCCTGCCTTAACTACGAAAAACGTCACCAACATCGTGCGATTTATCACAATCCAATCGAGTCAATTTTGGCAGTTGAAACGACCAATATCTGAGTAGAAATTTCAATATCCTGCTGACACCAAGGATTGACAGCACCTCTATGCGTAGTGGTAGGGTTCATTACACACCACTAAATGTGGGGTTTGGCTGTGTCCGCAGCTGCAAGGTGGCGTGTTCAACAAATTGTTTTACACCCTGCTCCGTCAACTGGCTTCAGATCGCAAGATTTTATCCAGACGGATTTAGTACCTCGCGGCTGTTCGGAATTACATGACAAGGCACATTTCAGGCAATGCATTGTCCCTTCTGTGGAAACAATGAATCACGCGTAATTGACTCGCGTGAAGCGCCCGATGGCGTGCGACGTAGGCGTGAATGCATAAGGTGCGAACTACGGTTCACCACTTACGAACGAGTGCATTCATTGCCTTTGATGATCGCTAAGCGTGATGGCCGCCGTGAAGCGTTCTCGCCCGACAAGCTGGAGCGGTCGCTACAGACAGCTTGTGCCAAAAGGCCCTTGGAAGTCGGCGCCATTTCGAAGATGGTTGTCGATATTGAAAACGAGTTGCACAAACTCTCGAAAGCTGAAGTGGAAGCGAGAGTTCTCGGAGAAATGTGCGTGGAGCGTCTAAAAGTTCTCGACCGAGTCGCATATATAAGGTTCGCCTCGGTATATCGAGACTTCCAAGACGTCGATTCCTTTACTAAAGAGGTAGAGGCACTGACCGATGCAAAACCCGATAGTCCTGGGTCAAAAAGCCAATTACGGCTTATAGATGATGATGTCCCTCGGCTATCTCAAAGAGGCCGCCGCCGGATTGTTAAACAGAGCTAATTCCACTGTCTAACAATCTGGGTTCATCGGCGGCACTTACAGCAGAATTGCCAGGGGTTGGCGACGACGATATAACCACATAGATGCACGAAAAGAAGATAGATGACAACTACGCAGGACGCACACATGAGCACGAACGGCACTACTCCAACAGAAGAATTCACACCAGCGGTGATTTCAGACAACGCACGTGTGGTTCTGGATAAACGCTATTTGCAAAAGAATGACGCTGGCGACATTATCGAAGACCCAGAACGCATGTTCCGCCGTGTAGCTAAGGCTCTTGCTGAACCAGAGTTCAAGTACGAAAAGACTCCAGACGAAGTTGCTGCGATTGAAGAGAGCTTCTTCCAGATGATGGCAAGCCTCGAGTATCTTCCTAACTCGCCAACAATGATGAACGCTGGCACAGGTGCGGGAACTCTTTCAGCATGTTTCGTACTTCCGCTTACCGACAGCATGGAAGGCATCATGGGTGCAGCTCACGATGCTGCAATGGTTCAGAAATTTGGTGGTGGAACTGGTTTCGCACTTTCAGAACTACGTCCTACTGGTGCAGGTATCGCAACGACTCACGGCAGGGCTTGTGGTCCTATCCAAGTACTGCGCCACCTTTCTTCGGTTTCAACTCTAGTAACTCAGGGTGGTAAGCGAGACGGTGCAAACATGGCGGTTATGGATGTTCACCATCCAGATATTCTCCAATTCATCGAATGCAAACAGGTTGAAGGTGAAATCCACAACTTCAACATCTCTGTCGGCGCATCCGACGAGTTCATGCAGGCTGTAAAAGACGATACAACGTACGCATTGCGTGCGCTGAAAGATCCATCCGATATTGAGAGTGGGATGGTTGAGGTTGAACGGCTCAATGCTCGTGACGTCTTCAGCAAGATCGTATACGGCGCTTGGAGAAACGGTGAGCCAGGAATGATCTTCTTAGACGAAGTAAATCGGAACAGCCCAGTTCTTCACCTCGGACGAATCACTGCCACAAACCCATGTGGTGAGCAGCCGCTTCTTCCGAACGAATCTTGCAACCTAGGTTCGATAGACGTTGCGAAGTTCCTAGAATCTAACGAAGCCGGTATGACCGACCTGAACTGGGATCGACTTGGTTATACGGTCCGAACTGCAACTCGCATGCTCGATAACGTGATCGACGCCAATAAGTATGCAGTCGAGGCCATCGAGACGATGACCCAGTCGACTCGTAAGCTCGGTCTTGGCCTGATGGGCTTCGCCGACATGCTTGTTCAGCTCGGCATTCCTTACGACACCGAAGAGGCCGTTGAACTCGGTCGCAAGTTGATGGCATTCATTCGCGACAACGCAGACCAAGAGTCGCTGTCGATGGCTGAAGAGCGCGGAGCGTTCCCAGCTTGGCACGACTCAGACGCAGCGAAGCGAGGCGACAAGCCTTACCGCAACGCCTGCCGACTAACGGTTGCGCCTACTGGAACAATATCGATGATCGCTAACGCGTCCAGCGGTATCGAGCCAATATTCGCACTGGCGTTCCGCAAGCAGAACATCCTTGAAGGCAAGACTCTGTTCTATGTCGACAAGAACTTTGAACGAATTTCAAAGGAACGTGGTTTCTACAGTGAAGACCTGTTGGAGTTCCTTTCCGATGGTGGTTCACTGCAAGAACGTGACGATGTGCCAGCTGACATCAAACGACTGTTCCACGTAGCTTCTGACATTTCGCCTCGGGACCACGTAATGATGCAGGCTGCTTTCCAAGAGGCTACCGACGCTGGAATTTCCAAGACGGTCAACTTCCCTAACGAAGCGACTGTTGAAGATGTTGAAGATGCGTACTTGCTTGCTTGGGAAACTGCCTGTAAGGGAATCACTGTCTACAGAGCTGGTTCACGTGAAAAAGAAGTTCTCACTGCTGGTACGACTGACAGTGCTAAGAGTGACGACGCTTCGACTTTTGAGACTCAGGGTATTCCGCAGTACATCACTCCAGCCGAGCGACCTGCAATGCTCAATGGAATTACACGTCGAGTACGCACAGGTCGTGGAAACCTGTTCGTCACAGTCAACATGTCTAACGACAACCGCCCGTTCGAAGTGTTCGCTACCCACGGTAAGGCCGGTGGTAACGATGCAGCGATGGCTGAAGCCGTTTCTCGAATGGCTTCGCTTTCACTCCGATCAGGTATCAACCCTGTCGATGTATCTGAGCAGCTTCGCGGTATCACGGATGTTCCTGCATGGGACGAAGGCGAAATGATTCGATCGGTTCCGGATGCAATCGCATCAGTGCTCGACCGTATCAACAACGAAGCCACAGCTATGCCTACTCAAGAGCAACTCGGTGAAGCCGAGTCCAGTCAGTCTGGCATGTTCAACCGTCCGTCACCTGTTGAGATTGGTTTACCCACAGCTCACTCGGTTCCGATGATGGGACAGGAGCAAAAAGTTGCCGTTCCGGTTGGTGCAATGACGGGTGAGCTTTGTCCTGAATGCTCATCGACAGTCGCTCACGTAGAAGGCTGCTTGAAGTGCTTCTCGTGCGGCTACAGCAAATGCTAAATACCTAGTTTTCGAATTGCTAAAAGTGCCGAGTGGGCTATCCTACTCGGCACTTTTTCATTAGCGTTCCTAAGCAGTAACCATCTTCCACCACTTTTATTTGGCCAAAATCTCCATGAAAGACAAACCTCTTCTCGCAGTTACCATCGGCGATCCTTCAGGGATCGGACCCGAAGTAGTAGTCAAAGCACTTCAGCATCGATCTATGTACGCCATCATGCGACCCGTACTTGTCGGAACCGTTGGCGTTGTGCAAAAAGCGCTCGATGCGATCAAATCTTCTGACACCGTTATCGGGGTCGATAACGCAGCCGATGCTAAGTGCGAGCCGGGAACAATCGAAGTCATCTCCCCTGCCGATTGGGAAGGCACTGAGTTCCCCGTAGGCAAGCACAACGCCGGATCGGGAACTGCAAGCCATCTCTGGGTCGAAGAAGCCGCAAAGATGTGTATAGATGGCGATGTTGATGGCATGGTCACCGCCCCCGTAAACAAAGAGTCGTGGTTCATGGGTGGCAGCAAAGACACCGGACACATGGAAGTGTTCCGGCGCCTATCGGGATCGAGGTACGTTGCGACGATGCTCGTTAGTGGTCAGATGCGATGCATGCACCTATCTACCCATATGTCGTTGGGCGAAGCGGTGAAGTATGTAACCACCGAGAACATCATGACGGCAACCCGTCTTACTCACAAGATGTTTAAAGAGTGGGGATTCGATAATCCGCGAATCGCCATCGCCGGATTAAACCCGCACGCTTCTGACAACGGACTTATCGGCAGTGAGGAAGCTGATGAGATCACTCCAGCCGTTGCACAGGCGATAGCAGAGGGTATAGATGCCAGTGGCCCGCACCCTGCCGATACGGTGTTCAACAATGCTTCAGCAGGCAAGTATGACGTAGTGGTCGTGATGTACCACGATCAAGGGCACATCCCTATCAAGGTGTACGGCGTTGAAGAGTCGGTAACCGTGAATCTCGGGCTTCCGTTCTTGCGAACATCCGTCGACCACGGAACCGCCTTCGACATTGCTGGAACCGGTATTGCTAGCGAGATCAGCATGATCGAGGCTTTGAAGCTGGGCGCATCACTTGCGTCAAAAAAAGGTCTGTCGACGTAGGTACAAAAACGGCGAGACACTAAAAGTTAGTACGAACTTCGCGGGCTATCTACACAAAGTCGTACGTATAATCGAGTCTCAAGTCGGATACTCTCAAACTTTCGAGAACCGAATTGAGAGCAAGAGAAAAATTTCGAATATGCGAATTGCATTCATAGGTGGCGGAGTAATGGCACAGGCCATCATCTCTGGAGTTAAAGATGCAGGCCTTGGTGCCAGCATCATCGTCGGCGAACCTTTCGAGGTTCGACGTACGTCGTTGGTCGACGACCTCGGTGTAGATGCGACTGCGAGCAACAAAGAAGCCATAACAGGCGCCGATATCATCGTGCTTGCAGTGAAACCTCAGCAACTCGATTCTGTTGCCGCAGAACTCAAGGGCGTGCTTAAATCACAGCAAACGATCGTGTCGATAATGGCAGGAGTTAAAATGCATTCGATCGGCTTGAAGCTCGGGCACACCAAGCTGATTCGAGTTATGCCGAACACACCTGCTCAGATTCGTAAGGGAATCTCGGCATGGCACGCTGCTGACGAAGTCGATCAGACAACTCTAGACTTTGTATCCAGAATGCTCCAAGCCATCGGCGACGAACTGAAGTTCAGTGACGAGAAGAATATTGATATCGCTACGGCGCTTAGCGGAAGTGGACCTGGGTACGTTTTCGTGATGATGGAAGCACTTGCCGATGCCGGTGTTGAACTTGGACTTCCAGTTCACGTAGCACGTCATTTGGCTTCGCAAACAGTGCTCGGCAGTGCAGCACTTCAACGCGAGTCCGGCAAACACCCTGCGGAACTTCGCAATATGGTTACCTCACCGGGCGGCACGACGGCTGCTGGCCTGGCTGCACTCGAAAACGGTGGCTTTAGGGCGACGATCGCCGATGCTGTTCGTTCTGCTTACGAACGTGGTGAAGAACTGGCGAGTGGCAAATGAGCGAGGATTTTCTGGCCTATATCGGTTTGCTTTTACGTGTCTTCGGATACCTAATCGTTGCTCGTTCATTGACGTCATGGTTCCCCAATGCTCGGCGTCATCCGATTGTTCAGCTGCTGTACCAGATCACTGACCCAGTGATGATTCCGGCTTCCCGGATCATCCCTCGAATTGGCATGATCGACATAAGCCCGATGATCGTCATCCTTTTGCTATTCACAATCTCTAGTGCGCTTACTGGTGAATCAAGCCGCTTCTAAGCTCGTCAGACGTAAGTCCCTTCAACTTCGATGGTCTTATTGCGTGCTGTCTCGCCCGAAACCAAGGTGACACTACTTTTACGTACACCTAACCTCTTGGCGAGTAACTGAACCAGTGCTTCGTTTGCAGCATCGTCAACAGGTGAAGCCTTAACTCGCACGCGTTGCACACCCTTTCATTTAGCCTTAGGATTTCGTCACGAGATGCACCAGGTTGAAGCCGCACAG
>TARA_B110000438_G_scaffold60718_1_pt1 | contig 12855 bp, 16 predicted proteins | sample TARA_B110000438 | Tara Oceans TARA_B110000438 (sample SAMEA4398413) | marine metagenome | biome: Polar Biome; feature: [MES] marine water layer (ENVO:01000295) within the mesopelagic zone...; material: water (ENVO:00002006), including particulate matter (ENVO:01000060) such as...... | reverse complement strand
ATTAAATACTTAATTGAAAAAGTTTTATAGTTTATAAAGATAAGTATAAGTAGATATAAAAAACCTTGCCTATAAATTACGAAAATACAGATTGTTTAAAATTTCTGTCAAATCTTAAATCTGAATCAGTAGATCTGATAATTACAGACCCTCCTTACTTTATTGGATTTGACAGAGGAAAAGGATGGGATTCTCAGTGGGATAGCGAGAAAGAATATTTATATTGGTGTTCTCAATGGATAAAGGAATGCGCAAGAGTTTTAAAAAAGAACAGAATGCTAATTGTTTGGGGAACTCTTAAAACAGAGACGTTTTTAAAATTCAAACTTCAAACTTCTAAAATAAAAAAATTATTTCCTCAAAATGAAATTATATGGTCATATAATTGGGGAGGTAGATCTAAAAGTAATTTTGCAAGAAAACATGAATATGCTTGGTGCTGGAGTAAAGGATCAGATTTTTTATTTAATTCAGGAGATGTTTTACAAGAAAGAAAATTGAAAAAAAATATGAGAACAGGTGAAAATTACAAAAAAGGTTCTATTCCAACATCAATTTGGGAAAAAAATAATCATACTACATCTAAAGATTATGTAGGGTGGCACCCAACAACTAAAAATCTTGAAATATTGCAAAGAATGATTATGGCATATAGTAATAAAAAAGATACAGTTCTTGATATTTTTATGGGTTCTGGTTCAACAGCTATTTCAGCTATAAGGTCTGGTAGAAATATTATAGGATGTGAAAAAGACAAAGAATTTTTTGAACAATCAATAAAAAGAATAAATTTAGAAAATAAAAAGACTTCTTTATAATCAAAAAATTCATTGTGAATTATTATAATTGATATATAATTTTTACTAAATTAATCAATATATAATCAGGTGTAAAATGAAAAATCAATCATTCTTTTATTTGATGCTCGCAGCTTCGTTTGTAGCTTTTCTTGTTTCTATTTATTTTTGGTTTATGACTGATGGTAAAGAAATGGAAGCCATCTTTGTAGGTATTTGGGTCCCATCTATATTATCATTTGCGGCACTTTTACAGGTTTCTAAAAAATAATGTCATCAGAATCAATATTAATAATTGCTTTTATAGTAGTAGCTATATTTTTTATAGGTGGGATATTTACTGTTTTAGAACTTGGTAAATCTAAAGATGAAGTTAAAAGATAAAATGAACAACAGCCATAGCTATTGTTGAAATTAAGACTATAGCTCCTATGTTTCTTAATGTATTATTTTGACTCATAAGTATATTTTACATGGTAAAATTTTACAAACTTGTCAATAATTGTTATTTTCTGTCGAAAATTTATAGATGCAATTATTGATTTTCGTGGTTTAATAGATAAGTAATAAAAAAATTCAAAGGAATATTAATGGATATATATGTTGGGAACTTGCCATGGAGTATAGATGATGATGGATTGCAAGCAATGTTTGCAGAACATGGTGATGTGATAAGTGCAAAAGTAATAAAGGATAGAGAAACTAACCGTTCAAAGGGATTTGGATTTGTTGAAATGGATGATGATTCAGGAGAAGGTGCAATATCTTCACTTGATGGATCTGAAATTGATGGCCGAAATATAAAGGTTAACAAATCAAAAGGTAAAAAGTAAATTCCAGATAATTGCTATTACGCTGGCTAAAAACTGGTAAGAGTTTAATTAAATATTAAACTCTTACCAACTAACTCGACTTATATAACAATATTCTATTTTAATTATAATAATTATATTTTATCTTTATAACTACTTAGTATTATTCTTATATGCATCACGAATTAGTAAGCTTGACTGGTATAACCTCTGCAATCATAATTGGACTCTTTTTAGGGCTTAGACACTCATTAGATGGCGATCATATCGTTGCCGTTTCTACAATGGCAAGAGATTTTAAAAGTTATTTTAGAACTTTATGGATTGGCTTTTCATGGGGCTTAGGTCATTCAACTCCTCTAATAATTATAGCTATATTAGTTTTTTCTTTTAAAGAGAAAATACTAGAAATATATAATCCAATTTCTTCTTATTTTGAAATATTGGTGAGTATTATGCTAATTTTTTTAGGCATACAAGTTTTCTGGAATCTTTTTAAGGGTAACCTTCATGTTCATAAACATAAACATGATGGTATAGATCATACTCATGTTCACAATTCACATAGACATAAATTAAAAAATGAAATTATAAAAAATAATCATAAGCATTATTTTTTTAATAATTTACTACCATTTTTTAGACCAAAGTCATATATTATAGGTGTTATACATGGACTAGCAGGAAGTGCTGCTGTGTTATTGACTATTATTCCACAACTACCTAATATTTATACAGGTCTTATATATGTATTGTTTTTTTGTGCAGGAACAATTTTTTCTATGACTATTATGACTTTTATTTTGTCTACTCCATTTATTTTAAGTAGTAAATCTGATGTTTTTGGAAAATTTTTTATATCTATAGCTGGTATATTTAGCATTGTTTTAGGATTGGCATTAGGGTCAGATCTAATACTAGAAACTACTTTTACAAGTATTTTATGGTATTAGATTATAAAGATTCTTGCGAAGCTCCATCCAAAAAAGACGATCTAAATTGAATTCCCCATTTTTCGTTAATCTTGGTAATAATCCAGAGAGTATGAAAATTGTGATATTCTTTTCCATTTTTATCTCGACGGGACTGATGCAAAATCAAATGCACTTTTTCAGGATCTGATTGGATAACCTGAATTGATTTAGTAACTGTGTGATTCCATCTTTCGGAAGCAAGATTTTTTGATTGTTGATCAAATCCTTTTAAGAATTCTTCTTTATTTTTAAAAATTGAAAATCTATTTTTCCATAATCTAATGTGAGGGAAATGCATATATTCAACACATAATTTACTATTTCTTTTATTAAAGCCTTCTTCATTCCAAAATAGTGCAGTATCTATTGCTACTTTTTCAAATTTTTTCATAATTTCACTTAAAAATTTTCATTTTGAAAATACTAACATAGAAATAAATATTATAAAATAGATACATTATTCTAACTGTCTTAGATTGGGATCAAGCTTATCCCTAAACCAATCTCCTAGAAAGTTCAATGAAAAAACAGTACATATAATTAATGCTCCTGGAATTGCTACTTGATATCTATAAGGATATGTTCCTGTAACCCATCCTTCATTCCAGTAATCTGAAGCTAATTTAATTAAGTTCCCCCATGCTGTCCAGTGTCTAGGAATTGCTATTTCAAAAAAACACAAAACTGATTCGAGGGTAATAATCATTGCGCAATTAAAAGTTGCTATTACCAACATGTCATTTATATGAAAAGGAAGAATATGTTTGGTTAATATTCTTAAAGTACTAGCACCTGATACTTTTGCTGCATTAATATGCTCACTTTCTCTAAGACTTAATGTTTTTCCTCTTATTATTCTTACAAAATTTTGCCAAGTAAAAAGAGTAAGTATAATGGCAAAAACCCATATTTTATTTCCAAGAACTAATGTAGTCATGATTGCAATTAGTAATATAGGTACAACACTTGTCATATCGACAACCCTCATTATAATTTCATCAATTATCCATAGAAATTTAGGCTTAAAAGCATACCAACCTGAAACAATGCCTAGACTTGTCCCTATTATACTTCCAGTAACACCTGTAATTAGCATTAAAGATAAATTCCATCTTGCTCCATAAATTAATCTTGAAAAATAGTCTCTTCCAATAGTGTCAGTTCCTAATAAATACAAACCACTGGGCCACCAAGACCATTTTTTGGTATCTTCACGAATTACCATTAAGTCTAATGATAAAATATCATTTACATTATTAATTACTTCTTCATTAGCTTGGTATTCTATAAAACCATTTGCTCCTTCTTTATAAATATTTATAAAAGAAATATTTGGTTTAGGACAATGATTTTGAGAAAGTCCTAGGCAATTTTCAGTAAATTGATCAAATTTAATTTCGTCAAGATAATTACCATTTCTATTAGAATCTACAAAATTTGTATTTGGACCTAAATCAAACTTTATAATTCCAACAGAACCTTTAGAAATAAATAATTTTTCTATTGATTCATTTTCCAATTCCAAAATTTGTTGCCATCTAGGTTTTTGATTGATTTGATCTTTAGTCTTGACTAAATCAAAATTCTGGAGATTATATTTTCCTGCTATTATTCCTGGAGGTTGTAATCTAGCTCTTGTATCTCCAACATATGGATCATAAGGAGATATGAGAGGAGCTAATAAACCAAGAATTGATATTATTAATAAAAATCCTCCTGAAAGTACAGGAAATTTAAAAAGTGTTCTGACATTATGAAATATAGAAGCTATAAATTTTTTCAATAAATCCATAATTGAACTTTATATTTCATTATAAATAAATAAAGGAGTTTACATGCCTTGGTTTAAGGGTAATATTCATTCTCACACAACAAATAGTGACGGAGATTCACCTCCTCAACATGTAGCTAGTTGGTACAAAGATAATAATTATGATTTTTTAGTACTATCAGATCACAACCATCTTTCAATATTAGATGACGCTGAAAATAATAATAATAAATGGCCGCTTCTTATACCTGGTGAAGAGATAACTGTCAGAACTATTGGTTTAGAACCAGCAGCACTTCATATTGGAGGAATTGGATTAAGTGAAGTTATAATGCCAGGATCTTACGAAAGTAATGTTGAAGGGATAAACGATATTGTTTCAAAAATAAATAAACAGGAAGGACTAGCAAGTATAAACCACCCAAATTATCAATGGTGGGTATCTGCTCAAGATATTAAACATTCAAGTGAAAATATATGGGCTTTTGAAATATTTAATGGTCATATGCATGCAAATAACCAAGGTTCTCTTAATTCAATGTCAACTGAAGAAATTTGGGATGATATTCTTAGCTCAGGTAAATTTATTTATGGAGTTGCAGCTGATGATTCGCATCATTTTACTGAAGAATTTAATAGAAACAGATCAAATCCTGGTAGGGGTTGGTTAATTGTAAATTCAGAATCTTTAAGTCAAAAAAATATAATAAACTCTTTAAGAAAAGGAAACTTTTATTCCTCAATTGGAGTTGAATTAAAAACTTTAGAGCTATCTAAAGAAAAAATATTTATAGAAATAAACAGAAAAACAAAACCACCACAGGATAAAACAGAAAAATTTTCTTTTAGTGTAATTCATGATAAAGGTGTAGTTTTTCATGAATTACAAAATGATCATTTAGAAATTAGCACTGAAGGTATAAAAAATTACTATAGAGTTGTAATTAATTCATCGAATGGTGAAAAGGCTTGGACTCAACCGGTAATACTTTGAAAAATATCGTAAATTAAATAAGTTTTATTTTCTGATATTTTCATCCAAGTTTTTTTATCTATAATTTCTCCTAATTCATTTTTATATATAGTTTCTGAATTATTAATTAAAATTGATTTTCTTTTTTCTTTCATATACTTAATTTATTTGGAATAAAATTATTACATTAAAAAGTAAATAAAAAAAATTTTCTGTCACAAGTTTATTTTTCTAAATCTCCTAAGTCATAAAGATGTTTTAAAGCTGTCAGTTCTATAGATTTTTCATCATCAATAATCCAAAGAATTTTTGGGAAAATATAGGTATTAAATTTTTCTAAAATAAAGTTTATTTTTGCTTTATCAAATTCCTTATCTTTATTAATAGATAAGTAATTTCTTATTTCAACAAACTCGTTTTTTGTATATTTAAAAAGTTTTTCTGCATTATCAAGCCTCTTTTCAGATTGAGATGTGATAATCATATCTTCAAGATTTAGGTTTAATCTTTCATCCTGAATATAATTAGTTAATATTTCAAAATAATTTTCTAATTCATCAATACAGTTATTTAATATATTTATTTTTATTTTATTTAGATCTTTTTTTAGTTCTTTAAGAAAAATTTCTACACTAAAAATTATTTTGCTTTTAAAATTTTTTTCAGACATAGATATTCTTTACAATAAAACATTTTCTAAAACTTTAAATAGTTTAATTATCTTTAAGATACTTCTAAATTAGAACACTTTTTATTAAAAAAAAATATATTTAAACAAACTATTTGTAATAGAGAATCAAGTTTTCTTTAATTTAGTGGCAAGTTTACTTGATTCTCTATTATTATAAATTATAAAAAATTACATAGTTTTTTGAAAATTTAGAGTTAAATTATAAAAAACTATGTAATATTAATCAGACAAATTTTATCAACTTAATGATTTAATAGCTTCTAAATTAGAAAATTAAAAATAGAGAACCGATTATTAAGTCCCTCAAAGTCGGTTCTCTTCCTAAAATATCCTAAACCCAATTAATTTCCTTGATATTTTTTGATCTTAGATATTTATTAGCTTTAGAAAATGGTTTACTACCAAAAAAACCTCTATAAGATGATAAAGGAGAAGGATGAACTGATTTAATTACAAAATGTTTATCAAGGTTAATATTTTGTAATTTATTTTGTGCATATTTACCCCATAATATAAAAACTAAATTTTTTCTTTTACTACTTAATACTTCAATAACTTTATCAGTAAATATATTCCAACCAATCTTACTATGTGATAAAGGCTTGCTTTTTTCTACAGTAAGAGTTGAATTTAATAAAAACACACCTTGCTTTGCCCATCTTTCTAAGTTTCCATTTTTATAATCAACTTCGACTTCTAAGTCTGTTGATATTTCTTTATAAATATTTATTAAAGATGGAGGTAATGGGATTTTTTCAGGAACAGAGAAGCTTAACCCATGAGCCTGTCCTACACCATGATATGGATCTTGACCTAATATTACAACTTTAATATTTTCAAATTCACAATAATTAAAAGCATTAAATATTAATGATGATCTTGGAAATATTTCTTTTCCACTTTTATAGTTTTGTACTAGAAAAGATTTTATATCTGAAATATATTTTTTATCAAATTCTTCTGTTAAATGTTTTTTCCAACTCAAAGGAAATTTTAAATCTTTTATCAAAACTTTATATTATTTATTAATAAATCTTTGTAAATTTGTATATCCTATTGCTACTGTAAAAAGAGAAGCTACAATTGCTTTTATCATGTCTCCAATTAAGAATGGATAAACAGCTTCAGATAGCATCATACCTTGTTTTGGCCAACCAAAATCAAAAATTGACAACCAAATTATTGCAGGAATATATACTAAAATTGTTCCAATAATATATGCCCAAATGCTTTTAGATTTATTTAATCCAATTTTTGTCAAAAACCCCACTGATGTAGATGCTAAAATAAAACCTATAATATAACCTCCAGTGACTCCTGTAATATAGTCTAATCCGCCATTGCCACCCTGAAAAACAGGTAATCCTGCTATTCCAATTACAACATACGCTAAAATAGATCCAAGGCCCCATTTAGGTCCTAATATTCCTCCCATTAGTAAAATGCCTAAAGTTTGAAAAGTTATAGGCACAGGGTTTCCTGGTATGAAAAATCTCATTTGCGCAAAAATACTTGTAGCTATTATAAGAATTATTGAAATAGAAATTTTAATGAATAAAGATTTATCATAGTATAACCCTTTATTCTTTGAAGTAATTTGGCTAGATTTAGTATTAATAAGATTCTCCTTGTGAAAATATTTATACAAATATGATACTTAATTTGTACTTTTTTTCTATCTAAAATAACCAGCAAGTTTATCGTTTAATAAATCTCTTTTAATAATTTTTTTATTTTTAATTTGTCTAGAAACTTCATTTCTTAATTTAGCTAAATTTGCTTTAGAATTATCCCAGCATTTTACATATATATCAGGCATTGAAGAATATATATCTCTTTCTATATTTGGAAGAATTTTAATTCTATCTTTCAAAGGTAAATTAACTGATCTATTAATTGTTTCATTATCAATAAAATCTCCATTAGAATCCATCATGTTAAAAAAATCTGTATATGAGCTATTAGTTATATTAAGATTATTTAATTCTTTTTCACATAAAGTTTTTACAATCACATAAGATTCATCTGATGTGAAGTTTAATTCTTTAGCTAACTTTGTAAAATAGAAGAAAAGTAATTCTTCATTCATAATGAAACTTGAAGATAAGATTTCTTCTATTGAAGGATTTATTGAAAAAAGGGGAGTAGTTTTACAAAAAATATATCCTATTTGGTTACTTAGTACCTCTTTAGAAAAAGTGGGGTAAAATTTGAACTTTTTATCTTGAGATAAAAATATTGTTATAAAAGCAGCTAGTTGTAGTATTGTAGATTTATCAGAAATAACTCTTTCACCAGAAATATATCTATAAAATTGTCTTTCGTTTACATTAAAATCATTTTGAAAAAAATCTTTTAATTCAGAAGATTGTTTGTAGACATAACTTAAAATATTAGATTGTGATTGAGATATTAAGTTTTTTTTTGTTTTATTTTTATTTATTTTTATAAACTCTATTTGTTTACCTCCTATAAAATCTAAAGGATAATTTTTATTTAGATCTACTACAGCTCCTCTAATACTCCTTCTAGGAATTCTCCTGTTAGTTTTAGAGTCAATCAATTGAATTACTTCTCTGTAACGAGCATGTCCTCCTAAAGAAAGGCTCCCCATAAATGCTATTAATTGAAGAAACTCTTTTTTTTGATGAGTAGTGCCTTCTGCAATAGCACCTTTTTTATATGTAAATAATGTTTTTTTATTGACCATAATTATTTATATTATTGACTTTTTTAATAATATACATCTTATTTATACACTATTTTTTGGTCAGAATAATATATTTTTTTATGCAGATTTAGTCAAGTATTTAATAGAAAGCGTGATTTATTAGTTGATAAGAAGTTGCGTTTTTGGTCAATTTGTAAAACTTCTTTATTATAGTCTTATTTTTCTTAAGTATTTATTATTAACAAAATATAATACTTTTAATTATTTGATTAAATTAATAGGATTTTATATGAAACTAGTATCTTGGAACGTTAATGGAATTAGAGCATGCTTAAATAAAGGATTTATGAATTTTTTTGATGAAATTGATGCAGATATTTTTTGTATTCAAGAAACAAAAGCCAATTCAACACAAGTAGAAATATTATCACCAAATCATACTCAATTTTGGAATAGTGCAGAAAAAAAAGGATATTCAGGAACGTTAATTTTTACAAAAGAAAAACCTCTTAATTCTATTAATGGATTAGGTATTGAAAAGCATGATAACGAAGGAAGAATTATAACTTTAGAATTTAATAAATTTTATTTAGTAACTGTTTATACTCCAAATTCTAAAAGAGATTTATCTAGATTAGATTATAGAGAAAATGAATGGGATATAGATTTTTTATCTTACGTAAATGAATTAGAAAAAATTAAGCCTGTAATATTTTGTGGAGATTTAAATGTAGCTCATAAAGAAATAGATTTAAGAAATCCAAAATCAAATGAAAGGAATGCTGGATTTACAAAGGAAGAGAGAAAAGGCTTTGATAATATATCCTCAAATGGATTTATTGATACTTTTAGGCAGTTTAACAAAGAACCTGATAATTATTCCTGGTGGAGCTATATGCGTGGAGCTAGAAATAGAAACATAGGATGGAGAATTGACTATTTCTGTGTATCTAGTGTTTTAAAGAATAATTTACAAGCAGCTCATATACACCAAGATATTCTTGGCTCGGATCATTGTCCTGTTAGTATTGATATAGATATATAATAAGGGATAATTTTTTGAATAACTTAGTAGGACAAAAATCAGAATATTTGCTACAACACTCAACAAACCCAGTTAATTGGTACCATTGGAGTGAAAAAGCTTTTGATAAGGCAAAAACTGAAGATAAACCTATTTTTTTATCAATAGGTTATTCAAGTTGCCATTGGTGTCATGTTATGGAAAAAGAATCTTTTGAAGATTTAGAAACCGCAGAAATATTAAATAAAAATTTTATTTCAATAAAAGTAGATCGTGAAGAAAGACCAGATATTGATTCGGTTTATATGGCAGCGATTCAAATGATCAATGGAAGTGGAGGATGGCCGGCTTCTATTTTTATGAACTATAAAGGAGCACCTTTTTTTGCTGGAACGTATTTCCCAAAATTTGATCATAATAATATACCTGCATTTAAATCAGTTTTAGCAAAAATTATTGAAATTTATCATAATAATAGATCAAGTATAGATGAACATTCAGAAGTTGTAATGGATGGATTACAAAAATATTTTAATAGTATTCAAAGTTCTGAAATACAAATAAATAATATTTATCAGACTATTACAAATCAGATTAATAAAACTTTTGATTTTGAAAAAGGAGGTTTTGGAGATTTTCCTAAATTTCCAGAAACATCTAAATTAGAAATTTTATATATGTTAGGAAAGAAATATAAAGTTAAAAATTGGTATGACATGGGGCAACTGAGTTTAGGATCAATGATTAACGGTGGTATATACGATCAATTGAAAGGAGGTTTTGCAAGATATTCTACAGATAGAGAATGGAAAATACCTCATTTTGAAAAAATGCTTTATGATAATGCATTATTATTATCGACTCTTGCTACATCATATAAGGTAACTAACAATGAAAAAATCTTGTCGATAATTGAAGAGACTTTTTTATTTCTTGAAGAAGAAATGCAATCTAAAAATCTTTATTTTAGTAGTATAGATGCTGACTCAGAAGGAATAGAAGGAGAATACTATTTGTGGGCATTTAATGATTTGAAAGAAATTTTAAAGCATTCTGATTTTGAAATTGTTAAAGATTATTGGAATATAACTGAAGATGGTGATTTAGATAAAAAAAATATTTTATATATAAATAAATCATTAGATGAAATAGCTAAAGAAAAGAATTTATCAAAGCAAACATTAAATAATTCTATTGATTATATAAAAAAAGAGCTAATTTTAACAAGAAACTCTAGAATAAAACCTAATACGGATAATAAAATAATTTCATCTTGGAATTCTTTATTGATTTCTAGCTTATGTGAAACTTATAACATTACTAACGATGATAAATATATAATAAAAGCTCAAAATACAGCAAAATCTATTTTAAATCATTGTTTTAAAGATGATATTTTAAATCATACCAGTAATGGAGAAATACCTTTTTTAGAAGATTACTCATATTTTTCTAAGTCATTATTTGATATTTATAACTCATCACTTAATCCATATTGGTATAAATTGGCTGAAAAATTTACCAAATTAACTATAGATAATTTTTGGGACAAAAATGAAAAAGTATTTTTTGACACTTTTAAGAATGATAATTTGATCTTAAGACCTAAAGGTTTTTTTGACCCGATGGTTCCAAACCCAGCAGCTATAGCTGCTCAAAACACTTATAAGTTATATAGGTATAATGGTGACGCTGAATTCTTACAAATAGTAGGGGATTCTCTAAAGAAAGTTTCATCATTATTAAATAAAAATCCATTAGATGTACCTTCTTGGTTTAAGTTATATTATCAAATGGAAGAAGAGCAAGTAGAAATATTAATCTCTGGACAAAATAGAGATGATTTATTTATGGAAGCAAAAAAACATATTCTTTCAAGCTATTTACCTAATTTATTATTTATTTCTTCCAATGGAGCAGATAATAAAATGGATTTACCTATAATGAATGGTAGAAAAGATGATGCAAAAACTAAAATTTATATATGTAAAAATTATATTTGTGACTTACCTTTAGAAAATATGACAGATCTTATAGAACAGTTAGATAAAATTTCAGGATCATATTAGTGAATATAGTTCTTTATAAGCCAGAAATTCCTCAGAATACAGGCAATATTATTAGGTTATGTGCAAACATAAATGCTAATTTACACCTTATTCAACCTTTAGGATTTTCATTAAATGATAGAAATCTTAGAAGAGCAGCTTTAGATTATTATGATCTTTGTAACGTTTATATTCATAAAAATTTTGAAAATTTTTTAGAATCTAATAAATCATCTAAAATTTATTTGACTGATACTAAGGCTAAAAATATTTATTCACATATAAATTTTAATATTTCTGATACTTTTGTATTTGGATCTGAAAGTAAAGGGATTGATAAATCTGTATTGAATAAATTTATCTCTGATTCTAAAATATATATACCTATGTTCCCAAATGTCAGATCTATTAACATATGTAATTCAGTATCTATAATAGCTTATGAATGTTTAAGGCAAAATAATTATAAATTTTGACTATTTTATAGGTGAGAAGTCAGAAGCTATTACAATTTTATTTTCCATAAATAATGGAGGATTAGTATTAGAAGACTTTGGCGGCCAACCTATTGAACTGAATTTTTCTCTAGCCTCAGTTCTATGTTGAAGACTTTTATATGCCCATATATGCATAAATTTATTAACTTCTCCTATTTCAGAAATAAATGCACCTACTAAAGGTGCTAGCTCGTTTCTAGCTTCAATTTTCTCTTCCCATTTTGGAAGCATTTTATCAATTTGGTTTGGTTCAAATGTATAAATTCTCATCTCAAAAAAAGGTCCTATTTGTCTATCCCCAAAACTAGGACTAAATGACACAGGTAACCAAATTTCTGAGTTCATTTTGACTATATAATTAGATGTATCTGGAGGCCATACTTTTTTTTCTATCGCTTTTTTTCGAGATTTATTTCTATGATCAATATTATTATATGGCCAAGCATGGATTATTTGATTTAATGGTCCAATTTCTGTGAACCAAAAAGCTCCTAATTTAGATATTTTATTTCTTTCGTCTATTTTTTCTTGAAATTTTTCTAAAACAATAGGAAGTGAACCAGCTTTAATTTGATAAGTTCTAAATTCATAAATCAT
>TARA_B110000438_G_scaffold23611_2_pt1 | contig 12856 bp, 9 predicted proteins | sample TARA_B110000438 | Tara Oceans TARA_B110000438 (sample SAMEA4398413) | marine metagenome | biome: Polar Biome; feature: [MES] marine water layer (ENVO:01000295) within the mesopelagic zone...; material: water (ENVO:00002006), including particulate matter (ENVO:01000060) such as...... | reverse complement strand
CCCAAGATACCTCAATGCTCGACGGCACGATCGCCAGTCTCGACACAGCAGTTCGCAGTCTCGGGCTCGAAGATGACATGAGAGAAACGCTCGTAGTGCCGTGGCGTGAGATTCAGGTTGGCCTGCCTGTACAGATGGACAATGGCAAAGTCAGAGTGTTCCGCGGCTATCGTTCACAGCACAATGCGGCACGTGGTCCATATAAAGGTGGAATCCGCTACCACCCGAACGCCGATTTGGACCACACCCGTGCGCTCGGCATGCTGATGACATGGAAGACAGCCCTTGCCGATGTACCATTTGGGGGTGCCAAAGGTGGGGTTTCAGTAAATCCACGCGAGCTTTCGACGGGCGAACTAAATAGGCTAACCCGCCGCTACACGATGAGCATTCACCACGTAATCGGCGTTAACCGTGACATCCCAGCACCAGATCTAGGCACTTCGGCTCAGACGATGGCTTGGATCATGGATGCTTACGGATCGATTCATGGTCACACTCCCGGCATCGTCACAGGAAAGCCTATCGAGCTTGGGGGATCACTAGGCAGAGCGGAAGCGCCCGGTAGAGGAGCTGCGGTAGTAGGTTGCCGCGCAATTGTAGATTCTGGATCGACGCCAGATCAATGCACCGTAGCTGTTCAGGGCTTCGGGGCAGTGGGTGCGGCGGCAGCGCAAATCATGTTCGACAACGGTGCGAAGGTTATCGCCGTATCAGATGTCGATGGAGCAATCATCAATACTTCAGGTCTTGATATACATGCGCTACTGCAAATTGTGCTCGATGGTGGCACGGTTTCGGATTACGCTGATGCGGATCCGCTCGACAATTCCGATCTGCTGACCCTCGATTGCGATGTGCTGATTCCGGCGGCGATCGAAGACGTTATCACCTCTGAGAACGCATCCGATGTTCGGGCAAGAATAATCGTCGAGGGGGCGAATCGACCGGTTACTTCAGTCGCCGACGAAATATTGACTGACGCGGGCAAGAACATCATTCCTGACATTCTCGCCAATGCTGGCGGGGTGATCGCTTCTTATTTCGAGTGGGCACAAAACATCCAGGTGTTCAACTGGGAACTGGAACGTGTGAACCGAGAGCTCGATAAAAAGATGAACGAAGCCTACGACGTAACGAAGGCGCAGGCGGGTCGAAACGGCGGATCGTTGCGAGAGGCAGCGTTCGATGTCGCAGTAAACCGTGTGGCAGAGACGATCAAAATCCGAGGTTACGTCGGATAAGCCACGCTATTTGATCACGTAGTTCGGAACCAGTATTCCTAGTTCTTTGGCGTGCCTGACCTCATTATCGAGGTTTGCCGAAAGCAGGAGAGGCTCTGACCGGATTAGCCCTGCGTTTGCTTTCAAGGCACTGACAAGATGTGGGTATTGTAGGCGGGTCGCTGTGTAGTCGTCGTAAATTTCCTGACCCTGTATGTCGCACCAAGGTGCAAACGACAGCTGATCGTCGGCCGCAAGTTCGATTTTCCGCTCGTCAGACAAAGTTTGTGAAATTATCAATTCATAACCTTGAATCATCGAATACGGAGAATAGGCGTGACTGATCTGGGAACGACCTGACTCGATTAGATCTTCCAGTGCACCGGCGGCTGAAAGCACCGCCTGAGTCGACGCATCTATCTGACCATATGGCACAAGGGTAATTCCATCAACATCAGCAAATTGCCTGAATGCGCCAACTCTGGCGCAGACTGCCGGCGTGCCATTCGCAACTGATTCAACTGGAACCAGACCAAAGGACTCAACAAACGATCCGATGCATAGAGTCACATCTCCTGCCGCGTAATATTCGGCCATTTCGGTTGTACTAAGCCAACTATGGAGTTCCACGATATCGACGCCACCCAGATCGCTCGCCAACTTCATAAGTTCGTCAGTTGAGCCAGCTACCTCGTCAAAATTCGAATCCGCAGGATACGCCGGTATCAACAATCGAACATTTTTTGCGGATTCGATTTTCTGAACTGCAACTGCCGTCCTGATTGCTTCGGCCACTCCCTTCGTTGGAATGGGTCGATGTGGAAACAATAAAATCAGATCGTGTTCACCACGAGGTGATATTCCATCTGGAAGTGCTGGAATCGGGATTATATCTGGAACATGCACACCGTTCGGTATCGCCACCACTCGCTCTATCGTTTTTCTTCCGGTCATCGCAACGGTCGTTTCGATAACTCGTTTCATATAGTCACTCGGAGCGATGGTTGCTGCGGCCGGAAGGGTCAACGTCGACAGAAGTGCCTCTTCGTAGACGTAGTCATGAATCGACCTAATGATCTCGGCGCCTTCTAAGGCGTATCGCAAATAAACAGCGTCGGCATGCAGATAAACCCGATCCGCCCACTCAGCGGCGTTACGCAGTGTTTCGGCTGACCTAGCAAGAGAGATTGGGGAAACCTGATGAGTTGCGGGAAACGAGCCACGCAATTGAAGATCAGGATGAATAGGTACTCCTCCAACTTCGAAATCACCATCGTGTGATGACGTTCCAGTACACCAGATTTGCACGTCGTAACCTGAGTTCTTCAGACCAGCCGTCACATCAGCGAGAATCTTCTGCGATCCGCCAATGACGTAATTAGGAAATATTGGAGCGACTGAAATCGCGGCGATTCGCACGATATTACCTACTCAAAATCGCTGCTGGAGTTTTGGTTCGAGGCACTATCAGTGAATCCACCGAACTGTCGCTGGAACCACACCAGCGGATCGCCCTCGCCAACCTTAATCGATTGCACTTCGCCAATAAACACTGTGTGATCGCCGGCTTTGTGAGCCGCTATAACTTTGCAATCCATAGCGGCTATAGCATTGGCAATAACGGGAGTGTCCGAAAGCTGATCGAGTTTTTCTCCAGCCAATTCTCCACGCGATTCGGGCGGAGTTGCAAAGTGTTTAGCGATTTCGGTTTGACATGCGTCGAGAATGCTCATACCGAACCGACCCGTAGCTTCAATCAAAGCATGTGTTTGTCTCGAGTCGCCGATTACAGCTAGAACCAGCGGGGGATCAAGCGATACTGATGTCACACTGTTGGCGGTCATCCCGTGCACAGCTCCACTTGGTTCGACCGTAGTGACTACGGTGACCCCAGTAGCGAATCTCGACCACGCATCGCGGTACATCTCTGCAATTGATTCGGCCGTCTGCAATTCTATCGCCTCTCGAAAGTTCGAAACCAATGGCGGAAGTATAAACGTGTAGTCGGACTAAGCAGCGATTTTAACGGCGTTGCATCCACTCGACAGGCTCAGGTTCGACGTAACCGGAGAGTTCGACATAGGCTTTACCAGCTACTGGTGTGCGGTTCTGTCGGCCGCTAACGGAAGCTTTTCCTTCCCAGTACGTAGATGCGGATGGCAATCCCAACTGGACCTCTTGATCTTTCGCCGTTGGATTGATTATCAAATCTATTGAGAGCGAATCTATGGTTAATGACCAGCCGGATGGGTACGTGGCGCCAGATTCAGGACTCGTCCATTCACCCAAAACGGTGAGATCAATCCCATCGGCTTCGGCTTGGAGATCTCTAACAGTTCCATCTGTCGACATGAAAGTACCGTACGTATCAAAAATTTCGCCGTTAATACCTCGTGATTGGGTGATCATTAGCGATCCGCCGTCATCAAGTTGGACTGCGAACCACTGCCATCCAGCGGGCTTACCTAGCACGAAAAAGTCGCCCCACTGGTGATCAAACCAGCCTGTACCTGTGACTTGGAACGTCTCTCCATCTATAGTCAGCTCACCAACCGCTTCCTGTCTCGGCCACGAGTAGTAATAAGTGGAACCAAGTTCTGTTGGCAGCCAGCCGATCTCATTGTGGAGCATAACGGGAGCAACAGCCTCAAGATCAAGCGACAAGCCAATATCACCACTTATCGCAGAAAATGAATGTCCACCCTTTACCGGAAGCAGACCGTAAACCCAATCCGCAATGCCAATGGTCATCAGCCCGCCGTCGATCTGATGCATACCAGATTCTGCCCTGGCTGATTCATAGTGCGCACCGGTTTCGACATCGAGAATTCCAAGCTGTGAAACAAAGTTCGGTTCGTTAAGTCCGTCGTCCGCTTTGAATACGACAAAATGGAATCCGAACTCCCTGCCAGATTCAGACTCAAGGTGTCCGTTGTGATACCACCATTCAAGTCGAGTTTCATGATCCAGTTCATCAACAGGAAATGTGACAAGCGAAGGGGTGGCAGTGGGATCTGGAACTGAGCCCGTTGGTATTTCACGGGGCTCAGAAGATTCCACGCAAGCAGTGACCGCTATCAGTGAAGCGACAGCTAACGTCAAGAGAGGATACAGGTACCTAATCGACACGTTTAACCTCTGGCAATATCCGGTCGAGCCAACCCGGAAGCCACCAGTTCCACGGACCGGCGATTCGCATAATGGCGGGAGCAATTAGAGCCCTGACTAATGTCACGTCGACGAACACTGCGATCGCCAAACCAAGCCCGATGGCCTTCACTACTACGACATCGGCGAGCACAAAACTCGAAGCGACTATGATGAGTATCGATGCGGCTCCGGTAATGATTAGGCCACTCCGCTGGAGCCCCTCGGCTACAGCTGCAACGTTATCGCCCGTGCGTTCATAAGCCTCCGCGACTCGAGACAGCAAGAATATTTCGTAGTCCATGCTAAGGCCAAAAATAATTGCGAATAGAAGTATGGGCAAGGTCGCTTCGATAACTCCCATCGCTTCAAAGTTCAATATTCCGCTAAAGTTTCCTTCTTGAAATACGAACACCAATGCTCCGTAGCTTGCAAGAATCGATAGCACGTTTAGTAGCACTGCCTTTAAAGGCAGTAACACCGATCGAAACAGCACCATTAACGATATGTAAGTCACGCCCAAAACGGCGGCAATAATATATGGGAACTTGCCGTAGAGGGCATCAATTATGTCGGCTATTTCGCTTGCACCACCGCTTACGTGAAACTCACCACTCGGCGGAATTAGCGCTCGTATGTCAATTACTAACTGGCGAGTTTCAGGCCAGAATGGGTGCATATCGCTGTGAATCAGGAACAAAATTGCACCGTTGCGAACCGACTCTTCAACAATTCGAGCGGCAGCGACGTCGGTGATAGATTCTGGATGAGTGTAGAGAAGCTCGTACTCATCCGTGCCGAACGTCGGTTCGAGGTTCACGATACTCGTCACACTCGAAACGCCTGCGAGTTGTTCAAATTCCCGTCCAATGTCGAATGCGCGTTTAATATTTCCAGGGGAGAACGGATCGGCAGCGACCGACAAGTCATCTTTTGCGGCGAACGTATAGACCACCGGAATTACGGTTTGCAGGGCAAATCCGAATTCTTCTGTGAGTACGTCGAAGCCCTGTCTAGATTCCAGAGAGTCGGGCAATATGGTCGCGTCAACAGTTCCTAATCGAAGTGATAACGCCGGAACTGCTAGCAAAATCAGCACGGCCGAAGTTGGTACAAGTACGAGCCACGGTCGTTTCATCACCCAGTTCGATAGCGGTACCCAAAAGCTAGGACGATTGTTCCAATTTGGAACAATCCTGAATCTGTTCACTCGTTCACCCAAGACAGCCAATATCGCTGGCATCAACGTAAGTGCTGCGATCAACGCCGCAAAAATAACTGCGACTGCACCTATGCCGACCGACCGAAGCATCATTACATCGAAGAAAACGAGACTCAATAGTCCGATCAGACTTGTGAGAGCTGAAAATAGAATTGCCTGACCAGCATGGACATGAGCACCCAAGACAGCGTCATCGACAGATTTACCGTTACGTAATTCTTCTTGGAATCTCGACGTGTAGAACAGCGAGTAGTCGATTCCGATTCCGATTCCCAAAAGGCTTACGATGTTCAAAGCGAACACCGACATGTCGATGCCTTGTGATATGAAGAACACCATAGCGACACCGACAAGTACTCCCCCACCACCAACCGCGGCTGGCAGAATCGCCGCGACTAAGGTTCCGAATACAAGTAACAGAGCAAGCGTTGCGACCGGGAATGCGACGGTTTCACTTCGCCGTAAATCACGTTCACTTGCCAATGAAATATCGCGATACAACGCTGGGCCACCGGTGATTATTAGATCGAGTGGGCCTGGATTTAATGCTTCTATCACCGTATCGAGATAATCTAGAGACTCCTCCAGTTCCATTGTCAGCCCTACTGAAGCGTGGACCGTATTGCTAACGGCAGAGGCTCGTTTAGGGTCGTCGAGGTGAGTTACGACGTTAGAAATATTTTCTAAGTCGGGGAGGTCGGAAATAGCATCCTCTACCGCGCTGGAGAATCGAGGATCGAATGGTGACCAATCCGGGTGACTGAACACAAAATCAACGGTTAATGTCGTTAACTCAAGTCGTTCCTGAAGTACTTTACGAGCTTGAACCGATGGGAATGATTCGTTCGAGAATCCGCCCGGTTTGAGGTACTCGTCAGCACGAGGAAAGAACGGTAACGCAGCCAAAATAATAATCGCCCAAATAGAGAGGACGTAGTATTTCCGTCGGATTAAGAGCTTCCCGCTGGCATTGATCATCTAGTAATTTTGGGCTATTCCCCTAGCGATTGGGTGTACGGAGTCGCTAAGTATTACGTGAAATATCCAAAGAATACTTTCAGCATCAACGATGCCGTTTGCTGATTAAACAAATCGGGCTGCCTCGATATTCTTCAAGACAGCCCGATCGTAATTTCTATCCAAACAACCTCGAATTAGTCTTCGGTCGCTACTTCGACTTCACCATTTGATTCTTCTTGGACTTCATTCTCACTCTGAGATTCATTGCCGTTTTCCAGTTCCGCTAGGTCGAGCACGGCTCTAGCTTCACGCCGCTCGTCGATTACTCGAATCGCTGAGATCTTGTCTCCAGCATCCGGCACCTGAATTTTCACACCCTGAGCGATCCTGCCAGTTGATCGAATTTCGCCAAGATTTGTGCGAATAACCTGAGCCTGTTCACTGACAAGCACTAGCATGCCAGTCGAGTCGGTCCTGATGTCTTCGCTCACCACCGCCGAGTCAGCAACGTTACCGGTCTTTGGTGTGACTTTAAGAGTAATCAAACCTTTTCCGCCACGACGCTGCTGAGTATAGTGACGTAGTAAGGAAAGCTTTCCGTAACCCTTTTGGCTGACGATAAGCAGGTACCCCTCGTCATCGACAACGTTCATCGAGACGACTTCGTCTTTGCCCTGAACTGTCATACCTTTCATTCCGCCGGCAGCACGTTGACGTGCCCGTACTTCAGAAGACTTGAAGCGAATCGACATACCTTCTTTTGATACAAGAATTACATCCTGAGTATCATCAGCAAGCACTGCGCCAATAAGCCCGTCATCACCCTTCAAATTAAAGCAACGCAGTCCACTACGGTTCATATTCCTAAGCAACGGCAGGTGCATTCGCTTCACCTGACCTTGTTTAGTCGCCATCACCAGATACGTGTCTTCGAGGTAACTCGAAACAGCAACTACCGCCTGGACTTCCTCGCGCGGTTCCATATTGAAACCAAGGTTCTGCACTGGCGTACCGCGAGAATTCCTCGACTGGTCGGCAGGAAGTTCAAATACGCGCGATGCAAACACTCGACCTCGATCTGTAAAGAACAATAGATAGTCGTGCGTATCAGCAATCTGTAAGTGCGGCGTTACATCGTCTTCCTTGGTCATTCTCTGACCACGGACGCCTCTACCACCCCGGTGTTGCTTCTTGTACGTGTCGAGCTTTACTCGTTTTACGTAGCCGTTACGGCTAAGAGTAATAACAACATCTTCGTGCGGTTCGGTGTCTTCTCGGCGCCAATCTCCAAGCTCTTCTTGATGCACTTCTGTGCGGCGTTCGTCACCATACTTTCGCTTGAGTTCTCGGGTCTCTTTGCGAACGACGCCAAGAACTTGAGCGCTGTCGCCAAGAAGCGCTTCGAGTTCGGCTACGAGATTAAGAAGTTCAGTGTATTCGTTCTCGATCTTCTCACGTTCAAGTGCAGCCAAACGACGCAGTTGCATATCGAGAATGGCTTGCGCCTGAATCTCGGAAAGGCTGAACTCTGCCATCAAACTATTACGGGCTTCTTCAACGTCGGCTGAAGCTCTAATTAGCGCAATCACTCGATCAAGGTTATCGATCGCAATGCGCAGACCTTCGAGCACGTGGAGCCGTGCCTTAGCCTTTTTCAGATCAAATTCGGCTCGTCTTCGAATTACTTCGATTCGGAAGTCAATGTAGTGACGAAGTGTCTGCTTCAACGTAAGCACCTTTGGGGTGCCATCGACCAAAGCGATCATGTTGACTGAGAAAGAATTTCGAAGGTTCGTTTGCTTGTACAAATTGTTGAGCACAACCGGCACGTGAGCACCACGTCGAAGTTCCAGAACCACTCGCATGCCTTTACGGTCGGATTCATCTCTAACTTCGCTAATACCTTCGATTTTGCGTTGTTTGATCAGATCAGCAATCTTCGCAACCAGATTCGCTTTGTTTACCTGAAACGGAATCTCGTTGAATACGAGGCGCTTACGTTCCTGCCTGTCAATATCTTCGATCTTGTGATCGGCCTGAACCATTACGCGCCCACGACCAGTAACGTAGGCATTTCGTATGCCTTCTTGACCCCAAATGTGAGCGCCAGTTGGAAAATCAGGACCCTGCACAAACTGCATCAAGTCATCGACTGAAGCGTCAGGTTTTCCGATCATATGAACGATAGCGTCACATATCTCAGCAACGTTGTGTGGTGGAATGTTTGTTGCCATTCCAACAGCAATACCGGAAGCACCGTTTACCAACAACGCTGGCAATCGAGCAGGAAGAACTGTTGGCTCTTTAAGTGATTGGTCGAAGTTCTCGCCCCAGTCAACTGTGTCGCGATCGATATCGCTAAGCATCATCTCGGTGATCGACGATAAACGACACTCGGTGTATCGCATAGCGGCCGGTGGATCACCGTCAACAGAACCGTAGTTACCCTGACCGTCTACCAGTGGGTAACGGAGCGAGAACGGCTGCGCCATACGAACCTGAGCGTCGTAAACCGACTGGTCACCATGCGGGTGGTACTTACCTAGTACTTCACCAACCAGACGTGCGCTCTTCTTGTACGAAGAAGTTGGACGCATCCCCTGATCGTGCATGGCATAGAGAATACGACGCTGCACCGGCTTCAAGCCGTCACGAACGTCCGGAAGCGCCCTGGACACAATTACGCTCATTGCGTAGTCCAGGTAAGACGTCTTCATTTCGTCTTCGATGCTGATTGGTCTGATGCTGCCGAGGTCGCTATTGACCATATAATTCTCCGGCTAATGGGATGATGACAAACCGTATCGCTGCAAACTAGAGCCCAATACGAAAGTTAATGACCTAACAGTACGCTTTCCCGCTTGCACGCGCAACGCGTGCGCCCCCGCACGCGAGGTCTTTTAAAATCTTGGGTTACTGCTCGCTGCGTTCGACAAGGGCGAGCAGCAGGCTATCGAACCCTTTTGGAGTACGTTCATGGAGATGAGCAGGCCACTGAACGCCGATCAGCCATTCACGCCCTGGTTTCTCTATAGCTTCAACAACCTGATCTTCTGCGTACATCGAAGACAGCAATCCATCGGCAACATAAGCCGGAAGTAAGCCGTGTGTATGGGCCGAAGGAATCGTAACCCAACCTGAACCAGCGATCGTGTATCCAACTTTACCGCCTGGTGCCATGAACGATGTGTGTTTCGTTGGGTCCTCGCCAGGATCGCCGTGACCTTGTACTTCGATCGGCGGTTCGCCGCCTAGGGCGATGTTGAGAGCGTGCATGCCCCAACCGATACCCAATACAGGGAATCCAGCGTCGATTGCCTGTGCAAGAGCAACAGGCAAGCTGTCAGGAGATACGAATCCTGCTTCACCAGCGACCATCAAGCCACCGACGTCACCAGGTAGTTCATCATCCGATTCAATGACAACAGCATGACCGGCGCCGTGTGCTATCGCATCAATAAATGGCTGCGAATTCTCGCCGGGGCGGACTACTAATGCTACGCGCGCTGGATCACTCATGAACTGGCCTTCGGACTGAGACTAGATTAAACTTAAATAATTTAGAGCGGGATACAAAATCGAACGTCACAGCAGAGTTCTAGAACGGTATGCCCCAAAGTCCCATCCACTCGGTAAGCGATTTTTCGACTGCTAGGCCGTGCTTACGTAGATCCTGACCCAACCGCGCTTCTGTAGGACGGTCTCGATCGCCTTCGCTTTCACCGGTCGGAACAAATGGATAAAAAGCTTTGCGATCGTAACGGTAGATCCAATAGGTGCGCAGTCCCGATCGGTAGGTGTTGTCTTCAACCGTGCCGGTGAAGTACAACTCGAACACTGCAGCAAGAAGATTGTCGGCGCCATCGTTCATGCCAATGGCATTACCGACCGTGTAAACCGTCGATACTAAATCATCGAATTTACCGTCTTCGAGGACGATCCAGCGCATGCCTCGATCGTCGTCTTCAATCTCGAAAGAGGTTTTGGTCGCACCTGCGCCTGAGTACAATACTTCGTTGAGTTCGATCTTGATATCGTGTTGGAAAGAGTTAGATTCATCGTTCCTATAGATCACTCCAGCGCGCCTAGAAGGAGTGATTTCACCAAGCGCCTGAAGCTTTGCTTCTGCATTGATAACGGTCGACATCGCCGACCAGTCGTTCTTGGGAGTTTTGTTACCGCCGAATATCCCCATGACTATCGCAACCCGTAGCGCATGCGCTGTTCAAGTTCACGAAGTCGTTTGACTCGTTCCTGCAACGGCGGATGAGTCGAGAACAAGTTCATCGACCCTTCACCCTTCAGTGCTGCAGGAATAATCAAGAAAGCATTTGCTGTCTGCAATTTACGTAGATCTTTGTCAGGAATTTTGTTTACAGTACCGCTGATCTTCTCGAGAGCATCGGCAAGCGCACCAGGGTCGCCTGAAATTTCGGCACCCGTATGATCGGCACCGTACTCACGATATCGAGTAAGCGCCAGAACCAGTAGCTGGCCAATGAAATAAACGATAATCGTTACAAGGTAGACCATCATAATGCCGCCGCCGTTGTTGTTGCGGCGACCGCCCATGCCACCAAAGAGCATGTTCCAGAAGAGCATAGTCATAAGGAAGCTGGTGACGGTGACGAGGAAGTTGGCAACGGCCAGCACCCTCATGTCACGATTAGCGACGTGGGCAAGCTCGTGACCGATAACTGCCTGAAGTTCTCGCTCGTTGAGTCGTTCTTGAATCCCCGCCGTAACGGCTACAAGTGCGTTATTTGGGTTTCGACCTGTAGCAAATGCGTTTGGGATAGGAGTGTCGATCACAGCGACCCGTGGCATCGGCATTTCGTATCGATCGGCAAGTTGCTTGACCATCTTATGAAGCGCAGGTTGCTGCCCGGCAGTGACTTCTTTCGCACCGGTCGACATCAGAATCAACTTGTCGGACATGTAGTACTGCACAACGACCATTACGCCGACAATTCCGCCAATTAACACGAGCTGCATGCCCGCTGCCATCAGAAACAGAGCGAATACGGCATAAAGGAATCCGAGCATGAACATGGTGAAGTACATACGCGTGACGAGTCCACGATCTTTATGAAATTTACGAGTAGTAGTCGAAGTCATTCCCTTGCCTTAAAGCGTTGCGAAATATTCCAGCACATTCACAATCAAACTTGCAAGTAGAATCTTACCGCAGAGTTGGCATTGGCGAGAAAAGAATTTCCTTAAATTTCGATCATCTGCCAATCGATCCTGTTGCTCGTTGCAGTAGGAAAGTTACTTAATTTACGCAGCTGGAGTCGCATCAGATTGAACGAATCATCACCGAACAGTGCATCAAACAAACCTCAAGCCGGATTTACTGAATCCGAACTAGAACACATCGAGAATTCGGTTGTGCGTGCAGCCACGGAAGCCGGCTTATTCGTGGCAAGCAGGTTCGGTGGTTTTCTGGATATTTCTCAAAAAGGCGACAAGCCCGGCAAGGATCTTGTAACCGATGCCGATAAAGCTAGCCAACGGATGATCGCTGAGATCATGTCGGAAACTTGTCCTGATCACATGCTACTCGGCGAGGAAGACCCACCAGCCGAGGAACCAGCGGCGGAAGATTGGCTTTGGATCGTCGATCCGATCGATGGCACCACGAACTTTGTGAACTCGTCGCCGGTCCATGCTGTTTCAGTAGCTGCTCTGTTCAGGGGGGAACCGGTTGCCGCTGCTATTTGGATTCCATGGCCGAATTCAGACGGCCACTTATTGATGCATGCAAGAAAAGGTCATGGCACATGGATTGGTGATACTCAAGTTCAAGTCCACAAATCGAGTGACTCGGGTGAACCTATCACTGGCGTGCTTTCGGCTCGACCTGGATGGATTCACCGAATGTTCAATGTCGGAAAGCCGTTAGAAGGTAATTTTGGAGAGATTCGGGTAGGCGGAAGTGCCTGCCACGAGCAGTTCTTGGTAGCCAAAGGAACAATGCAATACGCCATCACCGGGTGGGCAATGACTTGGGATTTCGCAGCCGCAATTCTTTTGGTCAAAGAATCAGGTGGCAAAGTTCTTGCCCTCGATTCGACTCAGTATTTTTCTGAATTCGACGGTTGGAGTAGCGGGTACGCCAACGATTCAGCGACGTACGGGCGGATAAGGAAATGGCGTGGGCTGCTGCTGACAGGATCGCCAGCAACAGTCGATTTCATTTCAGCGAACCTCAAACCAAAACGGCTGGGTCTACTCGGAAAACTTACGTCGCTAGTAAGTTCATAACGTCAAATGGCGTATCGAGAAGTAGCATGGCCCAGAT
>TARA_B110000438_G_scaffold59359_1_pt1 | contig 12870 bp, 11 predicted proteins | sample TARA_B110000438 | Tara Oceans TARA_B110000438 (sample SAMEA4398413) | marine metagenome | biome: Polar Biome; feature: [MES] marine water layer (ENVO:01000295) within the mesopelagic zone...; material: water (ENVO:00002006), including particulate matter (ENVO:01000060) such as...... | reverse complement strand
ACCAATTAAGAGAAAGTTTTCTAAAATTTTTTGAATCAAAAAATCATTTGATTTTACCTTCTTCATCACTTATTCCTTCTGGGGATCCAACTTTATTATTAACAAATTCTGGCATGGCACAGTTTAAGTCTTATTTTTCAGGAGAAAAAAAACCACCTAGCAAAAGGATTACTACTGCTCAAAAATGTTTCAGAACCACTGATATTGAAGAAGTTGGAGATGATACTCATCTTACACTTTTTGAAATGTTGGGTAATTTTAGTTTTGGAGATTACTTTAAAAAAGAAGCATGTGAATGGGCATTAGAATATATGACTGATGTTCTTAAATTTGATGTTAACAGAATATTTTTCACTATATATGAAGATGATGAAGAAACAAAAAAAATCTGGCTAGATCTAGGTATTCCAGAGAAATATATATATAAATTTGGAGATGAAGATAATTGGTGGGGCCCAGCTGGAGATGAGGGACCATGTGGACCGTGTTCAGAGTTACATTACTTTACAGGTGACCTAAATTCTATGGACTTCGAAAATAAAAACTGGGGACCTAATATACATGATGATTTTATAGAATTATATAATTTAGTTTTTACTCAATTTTATAGAGATATAGATGGTAAGGATACCAAGCTACCATTTAACAATATAGATACGGGTATGGGTCTTGAAAGAACAATTTCTGTATTAAATAAAGTAAATAGTGCATATGAAACAGATATTTTTGAAGATCACTTAAAAGGGTTAAATAAATTAGTTTCAAAAAATATAGTCAATTCTGATAAATATAAAAGAATTATCGCTGAACATGGAAGATCTGCTTCATTTCTAATAGCTGATGGAGTATTACCTGAAAATACAGGTAGAGGATATGTATTAAGGAGACTAATAAGAAGGGCAATGGTCACTGCAAAAAAATTAAAATTAGAATATCCAATACTGTCACCAATAGCTGAAGTGACTTCGGCAAAATTAAACCATATTTATCCAGAGTTAAAGGAAAAATTAAATTTTATAATATCCGTTTTAAATAAAGAAGAACAAAATTTCAACAAAACTTTAAACTACGGAACTCAAGTTTTATCAGAGTTAATTAGTAAAAGAAATAAATCTTTTGAGTATATAGATTCATCTAGAGATGCACTAGATACAGCAAATGATATCTACAATAAATTAGATATAAAAGAGGATCTAAGTATATTAACTGGATTTGAAGCATTTAATCTTTACGATACTTATGGATTTCCTATAGAAATAACAAATGAATTGTGTCAAGAAGCAGGAATAGATATTGATAAAAATTCATTTGAAAAGATAATGGCGAAACAAAAAGATATTTCAAAAAATTCATCACAAACTAAAAAAAACCTTAATCAAAAAATATATTCATCTCTTGGCTTAAATCCAACAGAATTTACTGGATATACTACTCTTGAATCTGATTCTGAAATACTAGGAATAATTAAAAATGGTAAAAGTGTAAAAAAAATACAAAATAATGAATTATTTGAATTAATTATAGATAAAAGTCCATTTTATGCTGAAAAAGGAGGACAAATAGGAGATTCAGGATTAGGAAAAAACGATAAAACTCAGCTAGAAATTTTAGATACTACCTCTCCTTATGGAGGGATTTTTATTCATAAAGCAAAGCTTAAAAAAGGAAATATTAACTTGGGTAATATACTCAAATTTAATGTTGATAAAAATAGAAGAGAAAAAATTAGAAGAAATCACACAGCAACACATCTTGTTCATGCAGCTTTAAGAGAAATAGTTGGAACGCATGTAAGACAATCAGGTTCTTTAGTTCATGATGACTATCTTAGATTTGATTTTACCAGTTTAGAGGCTTTAGATAGAGAAACATTAAAAAAAATAGAAGATAGAGTGAACCTATCAGTGAGGGAGAACTTAGAAGTTGAAGTTTATTTTACAACTTATAATAAAGCTATCGAAGAAGGTGCATTAGCATTTTTTGATGAAAAGTACGAACACGAAGTAAGAACTATAAAAATTGATGCTCCGTGGAGCTTTGAACTTTGTGGAGGAACTCATATGTCTAAAACTGGGGGAATAGGATTATTTAAAATTTTATCTGAAAATGGCATTGGTTCTGGAAACAGAAGAATTTTTGCCACTACAGGTGTAGGAACTGAAAAAATAGTTGATGAAAATTTCTATACATTAAATTCAATTATGCAAACTCTTAGTACTAATAATGATGAGGTTATTAATAAGTTTAATAACCTTTATGAACAATCTAAACAACAACAAAAGGAAATAGAAAACCTTCAATTAGAATTAACAAACCAATCATTAGGGACTACAAATACAAATATAAATCAAGAATTTTCTATATCTAATACTAAAATTTCATGTTCTAAAGTCACAGCTTCAAATATAGGATCTCTTAGAAAAGCTGGAGATTTACAAAGAACAAAAATTGGTAAAGGTATTGTTATTTTAGGTTCAATAATGGAACAAAAAGGATCAATAGTTATAATGGCTACTGATAATAATTCTATTGATGCAAATTATATAGCAAAAATCATTGCTGAAGAAACTGATGGTGGTGGTGGTGGAAATAAATTTTCAGCCCAAGTAGGAATAAAAAATATTACTGAATTTGATAAGTTTTTTAAAAATCCAAAAGAAATTTTAGAAAAGCATATTAAGTAAATGAAAATTATTGCACTTGATATAGGTGAAAAAAGAACTGGTGTGGCAATTTCTAATAATATATCTACAATGTGTACTCCTCTAGACTATATTAAATCTGAAGATTTAGAATTTTTTATTAATGAATTATCAATCATTATTGAAAACAAAGATGTTAATAAAATAATTATAGGACTTCCTAAACTGCTTAGTGGTAAAGAAGGTTCAAGGGCAAAGTTTTCAAGATATATATCAAAAAAAATTAAACAAAAAATTATAAATATAGAAATTATACTCTGGGATGAAAGATTAACAACAAAAGAAGCAGAAAAAAACTTAATACAATCCGGTATAAGAAAAGCTAAGATAAAAGAAAAAATAGACTCTGAATCAGCAGTTTTGATACTAGAAAATTATTTGAATACACAAAGGAAAATATGAAAGAAATTGGAATAATTGGGAATCCATTAGGGCATACTTTATCACCTAAAATACATGAATCTGCTTTCAAAGAGTTAAATCTTAAAATAACTTTTAAAATCTGGGATACAAAAAAAGAAGATCTTGAAAACCAAATATTAAACCTTAGAAATACTAATATATTAGGTTCATGCGTGACTCTGCCTTATAAAGAAAATGTTATTGAGTATTTAGATGATATTGATGAAACTGCAAAAGATATGAATGCTGTAAACTGGATAGTAAATAATAGTGGAAAATTAAAAGGTTATAACACTGATTGGCAAGGCTTTTCAAAAAGTATTTTTTATCATAAAAAAGAAATTAAAAATAAAAATTGTTTAGTTCTAGGTGCTGGAGGTTCTTCCAAAGCAATTTGTTTATCTATTATTAAAGAAAATGCAAAGTCACTCTATATTTATAATAGAACTTACGAAAATGCTAAAAATTTAATTAATAGTTTTACAAAATATAAAAATAATATAAAAATAATTGATGATGAGAAATTAAACTCTAAATCATTTATTAGAGGAATTGATTTAATTGTAAACACAACTTCTCTAGGAATGGAGGGTGGACCTAACCCTAAGAAATCTCCAATAAATACTGATATCATAAATAAGAATGCATTGTGTTATGACTTGGTTTATTCGCCAACTCTAACTCCTTTTTTAAAAGGAGCTATAAAAAATAGGAATGAGCAAATTGGAGGATTGACAATGTTAGTTTTTCAAGCAGCTATTGGATTTGAATTAGTAACAAAAGAAAAAGCTCCATTAGAAAAAATGCTTGAATCAGTAGGTATAATAAATAAATTAAAATAACAATATTATGACTAAATTTAGATTTTTAACAGCCGGTGAATCTCATGGACAAGGGCTAAATGTAATCCTTGAGGGTATTCCTTCTAACTTATCCATAAGTGAAGATTACATAGAAAAAGATATGTCTAGACGACAAAAGGGATATGGATCAGGCGGAAGGATGAAAATTGAAAAAGATAGAGCTGAAATAAAATCTGGAGTTCGTCACGGTAAAACTTTAGGTTCTCCTATTTCCTTGTGGATAGAAAATAAAGACTGGAAAAACTGGTTGATACCAATGTCTATAAAAGAAGTAAGCAAAGATGAAGATATAAAGAGGCAAACAAAAATAGTTCCAGGACATGCTGATTTTCCAGGGACTTTAAAATTTAATCATAAAGATGTAAGAAATGTTTTAGAAAGAGCTAGTGCTAGAGAAACTGCTGCAAGAGTTGCTGCAGCTTCAATCTGCAAAAAGTTTCTTTTTGAACTAGGAATAAATATTAAATCATGGGTAAAATCTGTTGGATGGGAGAAATCTAACATTTCAAATATTAATATAATTGATTGGGATTTTGTGGAAAATTCTGAGGTTAGAGCATCATCTTTAGTAGATGATGAAAAATTTAAAAAAGCAATTGATCATGCAAAAAAAGAGAGAACAACAATAGGTGGGGTTTTTCAAGTGATAGCAACAGGTGTACCTTTAGGATTAGGAAGTCATACTCAATGGGATAAAAAGCTTGACGGTAAAATTGCGCAGTCCATGATTTCTATAAATGCAGTCAAAGGAATAGAAATTGGTAATGGGTTTGGAAACACAGAAAAATTTGGTAATCAAATACAAGATGTAATTGAACCAGATCCAGAAGATATAAGAAATTTTTCACAAACATCTAATCATGCAGGTGGAATTGAGGGTGGAATGTCAAATGGAAATCCAATAATTGTTAATGTTGCAATTAAGCCAATAGCTACTATGACAAGACCATTACCCTCAGTTGATATTATAACTGGAGAAGTAGTAGAAGCTGCATATAACAGATCAGATATTTGCCAAGTGAGTAGGGCGTGTCCAGTAGGTGAAGCAATGCTTGCACTTACTATTACAGATGAAATACTTGAAAAATTTGGCGGCGATAGTCTTCAAGAAATTAAACGTAACTATTCTTCTTATATTAAGACATTTAAAGAATATGGCAACCAAAATTAATTACACAAATATTTTTATAATTGGTTTTTCTGGAACAGGTAAAAGTACAATTGGAAAAAAAATAGCTAAGAAATTAAATTTTTCATTTATAGATACTGACAGAGAATTAGAATTATTAGAAAAAAAAGAAATTTCTCAAATTATAGAAAAAAGTGGAGAACCTTTTTTTAGAAAACTAGAAACAAAAATTTTAAAGAGAATTAATTATGATATTTCACACATAATTTCAACTGGTGGAGGAATGCCCACAGTAAAAGAAAATATAGACTTAATGAATAAAAATGGAATAATAATTTGGTTGAATGCATCAATAGAAACAATAAAAGAACGGCTAATTGAGTCTAAAGAAATTAGACCACTTTTAGGTAAAAATATAGATAATAATAATATTGTAAAATTATATAAAGATAGATTAAAAATTTATAGTCAAGCAGATATAAAAGTGTCAACAGACTATAAAACAACTACTCAAGTAGTAAAGGAAATTTTAGATAAATTAGATGATAGATAAATATTTAGCATCAGAAGTAAATACATCTCAAGGTACCTATAGAGTTATAGTAGGTAAATCTATATTAAGCGAATTAGGAAAAGAGCTAAATTCTGCTGGTCTAGTAAATAAAAAATGTTTTCTCATAGCAGATCAAGCTATGTTCCCTAAAAATATAAAATTTATTCACGAATCATTAGAATCAGTTGGATATATAACTAACTCTTTTTCGACAGACTTTTCTGAATCTTTAAAAAATTATAAAACAGTTGAAAAAATATATAATTGGTTAGCAGATATGAAAGTCGAAAGAAAAGATTTTATTATTTCGTTTGGAGGAGGAGTAGCTGGTGACTTAATAGGATTTGTAGCATCTACTTACTTAAGAGGAATTCCATTTGTTCAAATACCTACAACCTTAGCAGCAATGACTGATGCTTCTATTGGAGGTAAAGTTGCTTATAATTTAAATCATGGAAAAAATTTAGTGGGTTCTTTTTTTCAACCTAAATTAGTTTTTGAAGATTTAGATTTTTTGAATTCTTTACCCTCAAGAGAAAAAAATAGTGGTTGGGCAGAGGCTATAAAACATTCTCTTATAATTGATGAAAATTTATTTAAAGAATTTGATAAAAAGTATGAAAAAATATTTAATTTGGATACAGATTTTTCAGCAAATATTCTTAAACAGTCTGTAAAAATCAAAGCTGATATAGTTTCAAAAGATGAATTTGAAACAGGAAATGAGAGAATAAAATTAAATTATGGGCATACTATTGGTCATGCTATTGAAAAAGTAACTAATTATAAAGATTTTCTTCATGGCGAAGCAGTAAGTATAGGAATGATGGCAGCTATTAATATTTCTAAGGATTTAGGAATGGTTACAAATACTTTGGTTGAAAAACAAAAACAAATACTACTAAAATATCAACTTCCTATAAAAGCAAAAGGACTAAATGCTGAAAAAATATTTGAAGCAATTAGGATGGATAAAAAAAATTCAGATGGTAAAGTAAAATGGGTATTATTAAAATCAATAGGAGAATCTGAAATAGTTCAAAATGTAAGTGATGAGATAATAATGGAATCTATAAAAAACGTTGTAAACTAACCTCCAGCTACTGCAGGAACTATTGATATTTCATCAGTTTTATTAACATCAGTAGATAAAGAATTTAAATATCTTATATCTTCACCATTAATATAAATATTTACGAAATGTTTTAATTCTCCATCCATCATTATTTTGCTTTTTACTCCAGGAAACTTATTTTCTAAATTATCTATTATTTCAAAAATTTTATTACCATCTATCTCTACAGAAGTTAAATTATCAGTTAAATTTCTTAGTGGTGTAGGTATTTTTATATTAGCCATTGTTATTAAATTTTCAACTTGTTGTTATGAACTAATTATATTATGATTTAGGATAACAAAAATTGAAAGCTAAATAGTATGAAATTACAAACTTTAGAAAATTCGATAAGTGTTCTAGGGGCTTTAAATATGGATCTAATAATGGATCTTGATAGACCTGCTATGCCTGGAGAAACTATTGTTGGTAATAAATTTTATACAACACCAGGAGGAAAAGGTGGAAATCAAGCTGTTGCGTCTGCAAGAGTTTCTAAAAATAACTCTGTAGTATTTTTAGGAATAATTGGAGACGATTTATATGGAAAAGAATTAAAAGACTACTTAAATAAGGAAAATATAAATACTGATAATATAATTGTAGATTCAAATAACCATTCTGGAATTGCAATTATTTTTTCTGATCAAAATGGTGAAAATTACGTTAATGCTGTTTATGGAGCAAATGAAAAAAAAGAAAATTCTATCGTAGAGGCTTTCAGAAAAAACTTAAATAATACAAAAATTTTGATAACTCAAAATGAGATGAATCAAAGTATAACTAAAGATTGTATGTATCTAGCAAAAAATAATAATATTAAGATAATTTTAGACCCAGCGCCTTATAAAAAAGAGTTGTCAATGGAATACTTTTCTATAGCAGATATAATTACTCCTAATGAAACTGAAGCAGAATACATGACTGGTATAAAAATTAAATCAATTGATGATGCAAAAGTTGCTGCAACTAAAATAATCAAAAAAAATATTAATAGTTGCATCATTACTTTAGGCGAAAATGGAGCATATCTGATGACACAAAATAAAGAAAAATATTTCCCTCCTCATAAAATTGATAAAGTTGAAGCAAGTGTAGGTGCAGGGGATGCTTTCACAGGTATTTTAGGAGCATCTCTTTCTATAAATATTGATTTAGAAGAATCTATCCAGTTAGCAATAATAGGGTCGGCTTTAAGTACTACGAAAAGTGGAGCACAAGATTCAATGCCTTTGTATGATGATATTATAAAATTTTTATAGTTGAAATTATTTTTCTAAATATTTTTATATTAGAATTGAACCTTTAATATCACTGATAGATTTAATATTTTTTTCTATAAGTAATTTAGAAAGCTTCTTATTAATATCATGAGCAAAAAGTGGTCCTTTATAAATGAATCCAGTATATGCCTGACACAAATCAGCACCAAGGGCTATACAATTCCAAACATCCTTTTCATCGAAAATACCACCACACGCAACAATTATAGGATTTGGACCTATAGAAGTTCTTACTTCTGCAACCATTCTTAAAGTATTTTCTGTTAATACTTTTCCAGATAATCCACCTTTACCAACAGCAAGTTTAGAATTAGTAATCGGCAAACTATTTGCAATTACTAGGCCATCAGCACCAGATAATATGCTTGTTTGAGCTAACTTTAAATGATCTTCTTTTAATTCATCGGTCCATGGTGGTAATTTAATTAAAAATTTATTTTGAGTTGATTTTTTTATTTTTTCTACTAATTTTGATAATTCAGAAGGATTATGGAAAAGTCTTAGACCTGAAGTGTTAGGACTAGAGATATTTATCTCAAAAATATTTGTATACTTATCTAAATTTTCTACACAAGATAAGATTTCATCTTCAGAAATACCCGATACAGATAAAAAAAGTTTATTTTTAAGTTTATTTTTTGAATCTAAATTTTTTTTAACATTTTCTAATCCAATACTTGGGAACCCTAATGAGTTTATTAGAGCTTGTTTTTCTGGAATATGAAATAATCTAGGTCGAGGATTCCCAAATCTTTCTTGAAGAGTAATAGTTCCACCTGTGATAAATCCAAATCCTAGAGAAATTAATGGTTCTAAGGTTTTACAATTTTTATCATATCCAGCTGCTAATCCTAGTGGTGAATCAAAATCTAAATCCATTACATTAAGTGAAATATTTTTGCTTTTAGATAAATAAGTAATTGGATTAAAATATCTAAAAAAAGGTATTTGTAATAATTTTTCAGCCAAAAAGTGTGACACCTCTGGATTTATAAGTTGTAGAATTGGTAATATTAGAAATTTGTAAATCAATTTTCACTCCTATGTTTAGTTTAACAAATTAAAAGATTGAAACAAGGAAATTATAATTAAATGTCAGATTTAGATTTTAAGCTAGGTAATAAAGAAAAACCTAAGTGCCATGCAATAGTTTATTTTACAGATAATGAATTTATCTTTGCATCTTATGTCATAGATTTTCCTATCACCGGAGATATTTCAAAATATATACCTGAAATGTTTGCAGATCAAATTCCAGATCAAGATATGGATAAAATTATTTTTCCACCATTACCAGAAAAATTTGAAGGAACACTTGATGAGCTAATAAATCTTTGTTCACTAAGAAGTGATGATTTAATATATGGCGGATTAATAAATAGTCAAGAAAAAACAATAGCTATGTCAAAATTATCTCAAATAGCAAATAATTATTCTGATTTATGTAAAGAATATTTTGATCAAGTTACATTAGATAATTTATTAAATGATTCAAAAAACAATACAAGTAAAATATTAAACTCTGAAAGTCTTGAAATCAACTCCATGCAGGAATCTGAATTGTTATCAGAAGTAACTAAAATAATTGGTAAAATTAAGTTCTCTAAAGATAATAATGAAATTGATACTATAGAGATTCATAAACAAGAGATTGTAAAAATTAGTGAAATACTACCAGAAAATAGGAAAATCAAAGAAATAATTTCATATTTAGATCTTGAAAGTCAAAATTCTGAAAAACTAATTTCTGCATATATAAGTAGAGCTTATAGTATGTTTAATGAAGATTATATTAAGGTAAAAGAACTAGAAACCTTGATCTTAGATTTAGAAAAAAGTTTAAATTGACAACTCAATCTAAAGTCAGACTCTTCGAAAGCTTAAAAATTAGAAATTTTAGATTTATGTGGTTAAGCCTTTTCTTTTCAATGGCAGGGTTTCAGATCCAAATGACTGTAAGAGGTATTTTAGTTTATGATATTACTAGTAATGCATTTTTAACTGGAATTGTAACTGCAGGCTTTGCTCCATCATTATTACTATTTTCTATGTTCGGAGGTGTTTTAGGTGAAAAATTTGAAAAAAGAAAATTGATTCAAATTGCTCAGGGATCAAACTTATTAACAAGTATTTTTATAGTAATATTGCTTTTTACAGACCAATTACATTGGTCTCATTTATTAATAGTTTCAATAACTCAAGGAGCAGGTTTTGCATTACAAGTTCCAGCAAGACAAGCATTAATTCCTGATTTAGTAGGAAAAAAATTAGTAATTAATGCATTAGGTTTAAATGCATTAATTATGGGAATAACTATGATGATTGCTCCAGCAATTGGAGGTTATACATATGAATATTTTGGACCTAAAAATTCATATCTTATTGTTTCATTTCTAATGATTATTGGACTTTCTTTATTGTACTTTATACCAAAATTTCCTCCAAAAATTACCAGTACTAAAACTTCAACATTAAAAGGAGTTATTGATGGATTTAAATACTTAAAAACTAATAGACTTGTAAGAATTATTTGGATTCATGCGGTTGTTTTAGCTCTTTGTACAGGACCATTTAGAATGTTAGTTCCTGTTTTTGCTAAAGATGTTTATTTTTCTACACCTGGTGAGGTAGGAAATCTAATGGCAGCTGGAGGTATTGGTGGTATTTTAGCATCTCTTCTTATAGCAAGCCTTACTTCTGAATCTAAAAGAGGATTAATATTAATTACAATCGGTATAATTACTGGATTTGGTTTAATTATTATAGCTACTATAAACTGGTTCATAATTGGAATTATAGGTATGATTATTCTTGGATTTTCAGAAACTGGAAGATGGACTCTTGGCCAAGCTCTAATGATAGAAAATGCTGATGAAGAGTATAGGGCTAGAGTTATTAGCTTACTTATGATGTCCTGGGGATTAATGCCATTAAGTATGTTACCAATGGGTTGGGCATTTGGGTATTTTGGAGCAGAAATAACCACTTTATTTACTGCAATAATTACTTTATTATTTGCAGTATCTAGTATTTTTTGGGCTAGAGAGTTAAATAACACTAAATAATTATGGTTCCTAAAATAAAAAAATTATCTAAGAATATATCTCTATTAATTAGTGCGGGTGAAGTTATAGATAAACCAGTTTCCATAATTAAAGAATTAGTTGAAAATTCTATTGATGCTAGAGCAAAAAAAATTATAATAGAAATTAAAAATGGTGGGAAAGAATATATTTCAGTAACTGATGATGGAGATGGCATAAATCCTACTGAAATAGAACTAGCATTTGAAACGCATTCTACATCAAAAATAACCTCAAAAGATGATATTTATAAAGTTAGTTCTTTAGGATTTAGAGGAGAAGCACTTTCGTCTATATCTTCAATTTCAAAAATAAAGTGTATTTCAAGAATAAAAGAAAATGATTTTGCAACATCACTAGAAATTAAATTTGGGAAAATAATAAACAAATCAAACGTTGGAGCTAATTACGGCACTAAAATTATCATAAACGAAATTTTTCATAATATACCAGCAAGACTAAAATATTTACAAAAAGGAAAATCTGAAGCAGGAAAAATATCCCAATTTATTCAAAGCATATCTTTGGGATATCCAGAAATATCATTTAAATTAATTATTGATGACAATACTAGATTTATTACTGATGGTGACAATAGTCAGATAACTAATCTAATTAAATTTTATAAACTAAAAAGCTTAGATATTATAAGTATTGATGTTAAAGAAAATAATTATGAACTCTCAGGATATATATCAAAACCTGATAATAATTTTGGCAATAGATCCAGAATGCATATTAGTGTCAATAATAGAGTAATTAAAAACACTAAAATTTTCTATACCATTGAAAATGCTTATAAAAATTTTATTTCTAAGAAATTCCCTGTTATATGTTTAAATATAACAATTCCTTTTAATGAAGTAGATGTAAATGTTCATCCTCAAAAACATGAAGTTAAATTAGAAAAAGAAAATGAAATTTTATCATTTATATATAATAATTTGACTAAAATATTAAATTCAGAGATTCCTTCAAATACAATTACTTTTGAGTTAAATCAAAATAGAGTGATAGCAAATTATGAAAATAAAAGTTATGACCAAGATCCATTATTTGATTCAAATGAACCAATCTCTTTAAAAAGTGCAATCCCTTTATTAAGATATATCGGTCAAATTAAAAATTCTTTCATTTTAAGTGAAGGTCCTGATGGATTGTATATTATCGATCAACATGCCGCGCATGAAAGAATATTATTTGAAAAATATTCTAATGAAAATCAATCAAATGATTTTCAAATACTAAATATTAATAGATATATAGATTTAGGAACTTCTCAAAATAATAAAATAATCAATGAATTTGAAAAATTTAGAGAAATGGGATGGGATATAGATGAGTCAGCAACTGGAGAAATAATAGTTAGGAATATTCCTCATATCGGTTTGTATAAAACTAAAGAAACTGACTTAGAAAAGATTTTAAGTATAATTTCAAAAGACTTAGATAATGACATAGATACTCCAAAAAACATTATCTCTAAAAGACTCGCTTGTCACTCAGCGGTAAGAGCAGGGGATAAATTAGATGATTCAGAATCTATTAATTTAATAAATGATCTAGAAAAAACTGAAATTCCTTGGGATCCACATGGTAGACCGGCAGTAATAAAATTGGATTATCAAAATATATCGAGTCAATTTGGAAGATAGTGTATAATTTATATATAAGTCTTATTGATTTTGAATAAATTAAAAAATGACTGATTTCATAAAATTATTATCCTTAATATTAGAAA
>TARA_B110000438_G_scaffold276731_1_pt1 | contig 12878 bp, 13 predicted proteins | sample TARA_B110000438 | Tara Oceans TARA_B110000438 (sample SAMEA4398413) | marine metagenome | biome: Polar Biome; feature: [MES] marine water layer (ENVO:01000295) within the mesopelagic zone...; material: water (ENVO:00002006), including particulate matter (ENVO:01000060) such... | reverse complement strand
ATTGTAAGGGAGACCATTGCTCCAAACCGATATCATCATTTGAGAATTTGATCAGTTTACTTGTTGAGACAGGGAAAAATTAACCAAAAGGTTGATCAATTGAATAGGATAAATCTGTAAACAATTTAGGACCATTCTCAGAGATATATAAGCAATCCTCTAAACGTACTCCAAACTCACCAAATAGATAAATACCCGGCTCGTTAGAAAAGCACATACCTGGTGCTAATTTAGTGGTTTCTCCTTTAACAAAATTAACCGGTTCATGCCCATCAATTCCAATCCCATGACCCAACCGATGAGATAAACCTGGAGTTTGATAATCTGGGCCATAACCAAGCTTGGCATAAAAAGAACGCACCACATCATCTACTTCTCCTGCAGGAGTTCCGATTTTAGCCGTCTCTAAAGCCAGCTCCTGCCCTTTTTTAACTGTTTCCCAGACGAGGCGTTGTTTTTTTGTAGGTTCGCCAGTAACCCAAGTGCGTGAAATATCCGATTCATAGTCATGTACTGAACAACCACAATCCATTAAGATGATGCCGTTTTCCTTAACTAGTTGCGCTTGCTTAGTACCATGCGGATAAGCGCTAGCCTCATTTAATAATACGCCCGAAAACTGAGGTATTCCTCCGAGTAATCTGGTGGCATTGCTCATCATGGAAGCAATCTCTTGAGGGTTCATCCCTAATTCAATATTTTTATGTACATATCGATAGGCTTCTAAAGTAACTTTATTCGCTATCTGCATTAAACTAAGTTCACTCTCAGACTTGAACATGCGACATCCACGAGTGATGTTTTTCCCAGAAACGAGAGTGATATTATTTGATGTTTTTTCTATGCCATCAACAATAAAATGACGAATTGTTTCCTCGATAGCCAATCTACCATTTGAAATCTTACGATCATTTAAAATGCCTGCGACAACTTCAAAGGGATTTTCATGCTCATGCCAAGTTCGAACCTCCGCGTCAAATGCCATGCTTTCTCTAACTGAAGGTTCCTCAAAATAAGGAGTAACGAATGCTATTTCTCCTTCTTTAGGGATAATGGCACCGGTAAAACGCTCAGAACGACGCCATTTTACTCCAGTAAAATAAATAAGTGCTGATCCTGCTTCTAGTAATAATGCATCCACATTTTGATTTTGCATCAATTGTTGTGCTTTTCTAATACGTTCTTTTCGCTCACTCGCCAATATGGGTTGTGCGTCAACCGTTAAGCTTTCTAGATCAATATCTTTTGTGAGTTGATTTTGGGCGTTAAGGTTCGTATTTAGCGTTAATGAACCCGCCGTAAAGGCAGTTACATACTTTAAAAAAGACCGTTTATTCATCATGTTTCATCCAGAAGATATTTTCAATTAATAATAGAGCGCTGCCAACCTGTGGGTATTTTTTTCAGCTCATAAGGAGCCCAAAATTCATTATCCAATTTCATAGTAATGATTTTTGACGCTCCGTTCCATGTAATCGTTTTTAATCTGATCGACGAACGATCCTTTTTATCACGTATCTCATCAATGAAAGCCTCTAAAGTTGGAGTTTCTATTTCATTTACAGCTACTATTCTATACCCCATTTTTAAACCATAACGTGTCGCAGGTGAGCCAAAATTATTGAATGCTATATACACTCCCGATGTATCAATACCTCGCTGAGCTAAAGTCCGATGCGGTTTATGTATATGAGCACCCGCCCATATAAGGACATGATCGATATCATTGCCATCTAGCAGCTCGGAATCTACTTCAAATTCCATTAATTCATTTTGGCGCCATAAGGCAATCATTATCCTTTTTGATTGACTGAGTTTCTCATACTCACGAAAAGAAGAAATTAATTGATTATTAATAGAAAGAATAATATCGCCATTCTGAATCTCTTTAGATGCCGGAGACCCAAAGAACCGATTATTTACGATAACAAGACGTCGCTGACCTTTTAATGACTCAAATTTACTAATCCATTCGTCAGTTAAACCAAGTTTACGCGCTGAAAATAATGGGATGTAACCTAAATCAAGACCTAATGAATAAAGTGGCATATTTTCTTTAATTTGAGTAATAAATTCACTGATTAATTCCGAGCTGATACCTCTATTCACCTGGAAAGTCTCACCTCCAGAACGATAAGCAAAACTAGTCCATAACGCCCTTACTCTACCTTTCTTATCGGTTAATACACCATATATATCATCCGGTGAGCTCACCAAATCAATTACTTCAATATTCGTATCAGAAAACTTTATTGAGGATGGCAATATAATTGGATCAATGGATGCTACAGAGACTTTTTGATGAAATAATTGATGATCAATCTTAAGGCCTGTTAAGTGAGTTTCATCTCCAGCCACAAGGGGATTGGTATTAAATTGTGCTTCGCTAATCAAGGTATCCCCAATTAAATCTGGATCAAAACTTAGAATAGCGAGATTATGAAGTGGATGAATAAATTCAACTTTTCCTGAAATTTCAAGCGAACCGGCAAAAGTTAATTTAACATCTCCCATCGATAGAGGGACCGTATTTCGATCCACAATAACCAGGCCGCGTTTTTTATCGACTATTAATCCTGTACCATAATAATGTCGATTAATAATTCCAGCTACAGGATATGGTAAATCGAAAGAAACGTGCACCAAAGATGAAGCAATTGCATCTTTCGATCGCCGCCTATATTTAGGAAAAGATACACTTCTTGCAAGCTGTGCTTTTTCTTTGGAACCAGTTTCTAGCCTCTGACATGGCCAGGATCCATTGCTTTCATTTCTTTCACAAATTTCACTCTCAAACCAGGTACGATCAATCTCAACAGATCTGAGCACACTATTAATAGGATCTGAAAATTTAATAAAACGAAGATTCATCTTATTTTGATGAGTTAAATGAGACAAATGATCCTCGAAATCCTTAATTGTTTTGATGCTTTTACCATCCGCTTCAAAAATCACTGCCCCTGCTGGGATTGCTGATCTTGATAGTGAATACCCCGGATCAGCGACATATATGCCTTCTAAAGAACGATTGTAATGACGCGCTTGTTGATAAGAAAAATTATTAAAAATAGCATCGCCAAATGTCAGGTAAGCACTGGGCGTAATATCATGTAAGTTGGTTACATTGACTATAAAGCTAATATTTTTACCGCCTCGCTCAACCTCAATAGCGATATTTTCATTGACATTTTGATCTAAAATTTCAGCCAGAGAAATAAAATCAGAAACCACCATTTCATTTACTTTCAGCAAAATATCACCCGGTTCTAGATACTCTTCTACCGGTGATTCCTTGATAACTCTGTGTACAACCAACATCCCTTCTGAGTAACTATTCTGCCCTCTAAAAAGTGACTCCATCTCAGCTGTCAGCCCGAGTCTTTTAAGCTCATCATAAGTCAATTGTATAAACTCTGTTTGCAATGTCCCACGACTTATCAGTTGACCTTTTTGGATAAGCCTTAAAGCTCGATCAATCCTATCTAAAGGTAAAAAGAAACTGCTTGCCGAGGAGCTATTTGCACCCGCGTTAAGCGCCACCACATTGCCTTCAATATTAATCACAGGTGAGCCTGACGACCCCCCTGATGTTCCAGAAGCTGCCTGAAAATAAAACGTATTAAAATCATTGTAATTACCACGTCCATAATCGGGAGCCTGTCGATCTAGTCTTGCAATGGTACCTGCTAAAATAGAGAGTTTTTCTCCGGCATCGTTGCCTATTACTCGAATCTCTTGTCCGACTTTTGCATTTTTCGGGGTAAGCTTCAAAGCTTTTGGTTTAATGTATTTTAAATCATCAGGATTGTATTTAAAAAACCCAAAGTCATGCACTGGGTCTCGATATATCGGAATTAACTCAATTTCCTCATTATTTAAAAATAAAGCTTCTGCTCTCACTGGGCCAGATGTAACTACATGACGATTGGTTAAAATCAAACCATTTTCTGCGTCCACAACAAATCCGGTAGCTTGTGACGAGCTGCTCCATTCGGTATCAAAAGCCCTTGGACTGTCAATTTTTATACTGACTACCGATAAGGATGCTCTGGCAAGGCTGTTTTTCCATGTCACTTCGTCAGCCATAAGATTCCCTGAGATCAGAGATATCATTAAAAATAACGCAATAGACTTAAATATCATTAAAGTTATTCTTTAAAAACGAAGAGGTGATCGATCGATGTACATCTGCATTTCACCATCCTGATACATCGGAATATAAAATGAATCTGGATCGCAACTGTAAGGAAATATTTCTGTACTGGCATTCCTGACCCACTGCCTTCTTCTAATTGGTTTACGTTGATAATTATCTGGGTCATCAACAATAATCAGGGCTGTTAACGTCTGGCCATCCTCGCTTAAACTATAGCGTTCTTCTATGATGGCATTCTCCGAAATCAACTCACCGCGAAAATCACGGATAGTCTTTTCGAGTAACTGTGTTTTTATGACCAATTCATTATCCTCCCAAACCCCCTTTGAGAATCCCATTCTTGACGGTGGCATAAATGAACCAGGTGATTCTGTATTTGCCCATATACGCCGGACTTTTGATTGATATTCATAGAGGAAGGTATAACGCCCATTACTAAATATAATTTCAAATGGAAATGAATACGTAACCAAAGCAGGTAATCCAATAGAAGTGCACCTTACATCAGGCTGATCATAGTAGGGTAAATACTGCTCTAACCAGTCCTTACCTTCCTGAGTTAGAGACATGGAATATTTTCTGAAATCAAGTTCTTGCGTGGCCGTCCAAATTCCAGATATTTCCTCAGGTTTTGGAATTTTAGGTAAATTTGTTGTTGATGTATGTTTTCGATCACGCACTGCGCTCCATGGTCCTGGCTCTTCTTTTTGTGCGGCGGCTCCTTCTTGCTGGTACCTACCTTGGATTTGGTTATTCTCTAGAAAACCAGTCAATCGGCGATTAAACACAAATCCCCTTACATCACGACTGTCTGCAAGGATTTCTATCTGATTTTGTTTGATGCTGATTTCAACTGGACCACCCTCAAGATAGGCTACCCAAGCTTGATCATTCTTTTCAATTTCCAATAAACCGATTAATGTTCTTTTTTTATCTTGTAACGAGAGAATCCACCGACCCTCAAAATCAAATTCATTAGCTTGCAAAATACAACAAGGTATCAGTAAAGTAATAACTCTTATAAAGAAGTTTAGATTTTTCATTTCTATTACTCTGGTGCTCGATCAATCAAAACGGTGCCATCAGATAATGTAACTTTTATTATCGATAACATTTTACGACCATCATGTCCGGGATAACCCTCAACAATAACTTTATCTCCCAAACTGATAATGTCTTTGGTCCATCCTTTTCTTGCCAGCCAAACCACCGGTGATCCCCTCAGATCCCAAGTCACACTCTCTTCTTCTGATGTCTTTACAGACAACAGATAACGAACATGTGGGTTTCTAAACCACACTTGCTGAATGTCTCCATGCAATGTGATTACTTTTTCAGCTGTAAATTCAGATGTAAAAGAATGATGCCCCACAGCGACTCCAGAAAATAAATAGCTAGAGATAAATACTAGATTAAATAACTTAAGCATAATTATAGATAACCTTATGAATGAATTCCAAGTGCGATTTTTATTGCGTAACTCTTAAGATAACGACTTTTGTTGAATAAACGCATTCCTATATTTCTAAGATTCCCAACCAGATCAGAGCGTATTAAGAATAATTTATTCAGAGAATCAACGAAGCTCAACATCATCCAATTAGCCCCTTTCCTTTTTCTTTCATAGGGTCTCAAAGAAAGTTTATCACCAATATACTCATTTCGATTAAGAGTTTTATTGATTGTAGCAATCAAACAATCAGCATCTGCAATACCCAAATTGACCCCCTGACCTGCAAGAGGATGAATGCTGTGAGCTGCATCACCAACTAAAGCAAAATTTTTGTCGATATAGTTTACGGCATGCTGATATTTCAAATCAAAGTTTGCACGTTTACTGATAACTTTTAAGTTACCCAAGGCATAATCTGTAGATTTTGTTAATAACTTACCGAGCTCCTCATCATTCAATGTTGTATTAAGTGCAATTTTTTCCGATGTTGTGGACCAGACCACCGAAACTCTATTTTTACCTAAAGGCAGCAAGGCAATTGGACCTTCAGGTAAAAACCTTTGCCAAGCCGTATCAAGATGATCTTTTTCTGTCTCGACATGAACAACAAAAGCACTTTGAGAATAGCTATGCTTTTTTAAATGAATATTGAATAATTTCCGAGTCAAAGAATTAGATCCATCGGCACCAATCAATAGATCTGCATACATAGGTTCATTATCTAAAAGATGAACATCAACTCCACTCTTATCCTTACTTTCCTTTATCGAGATAATCTCGATTCCGTAATGCATAGAAATATCCAAGGAACTTATTAAAGCCTGCAATTCAGCTTTAAGTAAATTATTTTCGACAATAAACCCTAATTCAGAGAGGCCCAATGCCATTGCCTCAAAACTAATCGCTGACATTCCGTCAGCAACATCTGATGCATCCCATACTCTCATATTCGCATAAGGATAAGCGCGTTTTTTGATCACTTCTTGCCATATACCAAGGCATTGGAAAATCTTAATTGAGCCTATAGATAAAGCAGAAACCCTTAAGTCAATATCCTCATCATCTTTATATTCAGAGGGTTCGCCTGCATCGATAACATGAATATGATATTTTTTATTAAAGGAGGATTGAGCCAATAATGCCGCTGATGTTAATCCAACAATACCAGCCCCTACGATAACTATATGATTATTTTTCTTCATTTAAATGCTATTCCTCGAGATAAACGAGGCAATCTTCCCGTCAAACCCATGGTATGCTTGATGAAGAGCTTTCTAAATCCTGGGATTAAGTCAAAATACATCATACCGACATTCCTGAGAATTCGAACCGACTTCCTTTGACTGCCGAATAATCGTACTAAGCCATCAGTAAAAATTTTTAGTTTTTTATGGTCATACTGGCGCCATTCTGAGTACTCGAATAATAAATTAGAATTACCCAAATCAGTCTTATTTTTTAGGGTTTCTTTGTATATACATTCAGCTAACGTAGCTACATCACGTAATCCTAAATTAAACCCTTGTGCTGCAACTGGATGCAAACTATTGGCAGCATTTCCTATTATTACGCTGCGACGTGAATATAACCTTTGCGCTTCTGTTAACGCCAAAGGATAGGATACACGTTCACCCAAGCTACTAAAAATTCCTAAACGTAGCCCAAAAACTTCTTGCATAGCACTTAAGAAAATATTTTCCGATGCAGACATCAAACTCTCTGCATCCTTTGTCGGTACTATCCAAATAAAAGCAGTCCGACCTTTATTTATAGGTAATAATGCTATTGATCCTGATTCTGAAAATCTCTCAAAGGCTCTGCTAGCTATGGGCTTCTCAGTTAATAAATTCCCAATTATGGCAACTTGATCATAATTTATCTGCTTCATACCAATACCTAAGGAATCACGAATATCTGAATTTGCCCCATCTGCCGCAATTAATAACTGACTAGATATACTGTTTTTTGAATCTTGAGATTTAAATTTTACATTACAATAATCTTCCTGAGATTCAACTGAGGTTATTTCTGCTGGACAAAAAAAATGAACATTACTTTTCTTTTTAGCATTACCCAATAAAACATCGCCTAGTACTCGATTTATAACTACATAACCCAGTGCTTCGACTTCCTGTTCCTCAGCTGTTATATGTGAAAAACCGAATCTACCTTGGTCAGATACATGTATTGACTTAATTGGCATAGAGGCATCATGGATTTGATCCCATACCCCCAAAGCAGTAAACATACTTTGACTGCTTCGAGATAGTGCTGTAGATCTGTCATCAAAACTAGGTTGTGACTGATGCTCACGTCGTACTTTCTCAATAACCGCAATACGGAGATTTAAAGAAGAGATTGCCAAAGCCATACTGACGCCAATCATACCGCCACCGACAATAACAACATCAAAATCAGTTTTCACCGAAGACTGCATTAACTGGCCATCATTAATTCAATTGCGGTGGGATCTTTAACGAGAGACTGACTTAATACCTCGGGTGTACTATCTTTAACCAAAACCATATCTTCAATCCTTACTCCAATATTTCTGTAACGCTTTGGAATATCTTTTTCATTACCAATATAAATCCCCGGTTCAATTGTAGTAACCATTCCATTTTCTAACAAGCGCCATTCCTCATCTACTTTGTAATCCCCAACATCATGGACGTCCATCCCAATCCAATGTCCAGTTCTATGCATAAAAAACCGTCGATAGGCCTCATTTTCTATGAGTCTTGAAATCTTTCCTTGTAAAAGACCAAGATCTAATAAGCCTTGTGTAATAATTTTTACAGCTTCATTGTGGGGATCATTAAAATGATTTCCTTTTTTTACTTTACTAATAGCTGATAATTGCGCCTCTAAGACAATATTATAAATATCCAGTTGAGCTCGGGAAAAGCGACCATTGACTGGAAAAGTTCTAGTTATATCTGATGCGTAATATTTTAATTCACAACCGGCATCAATTAACACTAAATCGCCGTCCTTAAGCTCTGCATTATTTGAAACATAGTGCAAAATACAAGCGTTTTCCCCACCCCCAACAATTGGATTGTAAGAATACTCAGCGTTATGTCTTGTGAACTCATAAATGAATTCAGATTCTAATTCGTATTCAAACATCTTAGGATGCGCTTTCTTTATAGCATTTTCATGTGCTACTACCGCAATTTTTGCCGCATTTTTCATCGCCGTAATTTCAGCTTTACTCTTAAACAATCGCATATCGTGTAGTAAATGATCTAAAGATATTATTTCTTGTTGATATTGATTTCTTTTTGGTTTATTGCTTTTTTCATTCACCCATGAATTTAATTTATTATCAAACTCTCTGTCTTTATGCATTGAGTAATAAATATATTTTTTTGTTTGAATTAATGCAGGTAATATTTCATCAATATCATCGATTGGATATGCATCATCCACTTGAAAATCACTCATCGCTCCTTCTGGGCCATAACGCTTTCCTTCCCATTGCTCTTTTAACCTATCGCGTTCCTGGCAAAATAAAATAAATTCTCCTTCTGATCTTCCCGGTATAAGAACGAGTATTGAGTTGGGCTCATCAAATCCTGTGAGATAAAAAAAGTCACTATCTTGTCTGTAACGATATTCAATATCTCGACTCCTATTTTTAGGAGGTGCGCTTGGTATGATTACCAAAGAATGATCCTCAATCATTCGCATGATTTGTTGCCGTCTATTTTTAAATTCAGATTCATGCATTACAATCAATCACCATTTTTTTAATTGAGATCTTTTTGATTCTTAATTTTTTTTTCAATTGCATCATCACGAAAATCAGCAAGCTCTTCATAAACCAATTGAACACTAACCCGAATGTATTCCATTACTTCATCGAAAGCAGACTCATTATCCTCTTCACCAGTTTCTTCATTTACTGTTGCACGAGTAATCTCAAGGAAGTCTTTGATAATTACATTTAAAGGGTCTTGATTTAAATGATCTTTTAATTTTTTTGGTTTCTTACCTGTCACTATGCCATGCAAGAATCCATCACACCATTGAGAAATAGCTTCAGTTCTTTCAGTTATATTGCGCTCATCATCAGGTAAAAATAATTCGAATTCAGATTGTCTTTCAACCAACTGCGCCCAGGTGTCTTTAAATAGATCCTCTAGCATTAATACGCAGTCATCTCTGGATACTTTTTGTGAAGAGGTATTATCAAATATTTGTTCAATACACAGATTAAATGCATTTGGCCCAAGAACCGCCAGTCTTCCGCATAATAAGCCATGAGATTGGGCACAGAGCCAGCTTGAACCACAAGAATTTAGACCACTCTCAAGGTCTGAAAAATTTATTGAATGCTTACTCATAAATTAATACATCGCAGGAATTTTGTACCTTAAAAAGACATGATCCCATTTATCTTAATTGCTGACTACAGAAAATATTATAATGATGATTGATTATCTGCTCACTGATCTTTATATTAGGCTAATGAACAATAATTCAACTTTAAATTTCGAGGATGACCTCAAACGACTCGAAGGTCGTCTTGATGATCTTGTTCAGGTCTGTGATCGTCTTCAAAGCGAGAATAAATCCTTAAAAGAACAACAAGATTCCTTATCAAAAGAAAGAGCGACTTTATTGCAAAATAATGAGCAAGTCAGGGGACGCGTAGAAGCCATGATCGTAAGATTAAAATCAATGGAGCAAGGTAACTAATTTAAATAAACTGGAGTCAAGACGAATGAGTGAAATGTATGCACATGTGAGTGTAAAGATACTTGAAAAAGAATATCAAATATCATGTCTTGCAAGTGAGCGTAATGCATTACTAGATTCAGCAGAAGCATTAAACAGAAAAATGCGAGAAATCAGAGACAGTGGTAAAGTTGTTGGCTTAGATAGGATTGCTGTCATGGCGGCATTAAATATGGCTCATGATTTAATTCAAGCTGAAACAAAAGATCAAGCAATAGAGAATTCACTAGGTACACGCCTCAAGATGATGGCCGATCGAGTCGACTCAATATTGGGTGGCAATAAACAACTTGAACTCTAATTAATTTCATTTAAATGCTTTTAAAATAAAATCTCCTGCGATGTTCGATGTAAACCTGGATACCTTCGATCCTAACTTTATATTTCGGGGTCATGTTCTGTGAGTACATTTGTGCAAAACCACATATTCGTGGATAGCCTGTTGTAGTCTCGGCTAACCCCACTTGCTTCTCTGGTTCGAGAGCAACGGTTTATAACGGCATATGCGGGAGATTTTTCTCTTTGTTTATTACTTAATAATAAAATATGCAAAATGCTAAAGAAAAAATAAGACAAATTGCGCTCACAAGGCGCCGCTCTCTAATTAATGATGAAAAAATAAATGCCTCAAAAGCTATTACAAACGCAATCATAAAATCCAATTATTTTATAGAGGCCGAGAGTATTGGTTGTTATTTATCTATGAATGAGGAAGTAAATACTAAATTTCTGATAGAGGTCATTCAGAAGAGTGGTAAATCTCTTTTTCTACCTAAAATACAACCAAATGCAACCATCAATTTCATTCAAACAAATAAAGATACTAAATATTCATCTAATCAATATGGCATAAAAGAGCCGTTAGATAATAAAGGCTATGATATCAAAAAAATAGATCTAATTATCGTTCCCTTAGTTGCGTTCGACTCCAAAGGAAACAGAATTGGGATGGGGGGTGGATATTATGACAAAAAATTTCAGTATCTAAACCACAACGATATAAAACCCATACTTATTGGTATCGCATTTGATTGTCAGCAATTTAAAAAAATACAATCAGATAAATGGGATGTTAGTCTTAGATGTGTATTTACCGAGTCAGGATGTATTTTCTAGACAATGCCTGGCAATAAATATAAATTAATTAGGTGAAATTAATGGATCAAGATGCAAAGAAACTAAATGTTGCAAAAGCGGCTCTAGAATATATTCATAATGACTGCATCTTGGGGATGGGAACAGGCTCAACAGTAAATTATTTAATTGACCTCATCCCAGATATTAGAAATAAAATTACCTCAATTACCTCAAGCTCAATTGAGACCGAAAGACTCCTTCGTGCTCATGGCTTTGATGTATTGCCACTAAGTGAAATAGGTAGTCTCGATCTTTATATAGATGGAGCAGATGAGGCTACCAGTAACCTGCATCTCATTAAGGGTGGGGGGGGAGCGCTTACACGTGAGAAGATCTTAGCTGCTGCAGCACGAAGATTTGTCTGTATAATTGATGATACGAAGTTAGTTCCTTTCCTAGGAGATTTTCCCTTACCTATTGAAGTCATTCCAATGGCTCGATCTTTTGTCTCTAGAGAAATCATTAAGCATAAGGGACAACCTATCTGGAGAGAAAATTTCATTACCGATAATGGTAATGAAATAATTGATGTGCATAATCTTAAAATTACCAATCCCATAGAATTTGAGAATCTAATAAACCAAATTGCAGGTGTTGTAACAGTAGGAATATTTGCTCATCGACCAGCTGATGCGTTATTAATTGCCAATAATGATGGCATTAAAGTAATAAATGAAAATACTTAACCTATGAATTTTTCGTAAAGCTAAACTTATAAACTATTAATGGTGTTTATTGAGTCGACATTTCTCACTGCAATAAATAACATTATCCCAATTATTTCGCCATTTTTTCCGCCACTGGAATGCAAAATTACATATAGGGCATATTTTCTCACTCAATTGTGAATTCACTTTACATCAAGAGAATAATGCAAGAATTCATCATCTAATTCATAATCAAGAGATTCATATAACGATTGGCCAATATGATTGTCTTTTGCTGTAGAAAGCTCTAAGCGAGCGTATCCATTCAATTCTGCAAATTGACTGGCACAATCCATAAGCTTCCTACCAATACCCTCCCCTCTTCTTTCTTGTTCTACATAGAGGTCATAAAGAATCAATATGGGCACCGCACTAACTGAACAAAATGATGCATATAATTGAACAAAACCATTTAATTTTCCAGAATGCTCTTCAAAAACAAAGACAATCGATTCATCCTTATCGATTCTTTCTGTTATAAATTTATAAGCTAATTTTTCATCAGATGGTTGCTCATAGAAAACTCGATACAAATTAAATAATCTTGCTAATTCTGCTATATGGTTTTGGTCTGCTCTTATTATTTTTGGCATAATTGGAACCCATAGTCCTATAATTTATGTATGAATTAATAATATACCTAAATTTTAGTCACTTTTTTCATTAGTGCGTAAAAAAT
>TARA_B110000438_G_scaffold23474_1_pt1 | contig 12899 bp, 12 predicted proteins | sample TARA_B110000438 | Tara Oceans TARA_B110000438 (sample SAMEA4398413) | marine metagenome | biome: Polar Biome; feature: [MES] marine water layer (ENVO:01000295) within the mesopelagic zone...; material: water (ENVO:00002006), including particulate matter (ENVO:01000060) such as...... | reverse complement strand
CAAAAAATTCTCCATATGGGCCTGATATTGTTACCTTATCACCAGGTTTAAGATTAAACATATAAGATGAAGCGAGCCCCGGTGGTGCTTCATTCCATAGAGACGGAGGTGGAGTTGCAATTCGAACATTAAGCATCACACGATTTCCTTCAGCTGGATGATTCGCCATAGAATAAGCTCTAAAAACTGATTCTTCATTATTTGCAATGAGATCCCAAATCTTATATTTATCCCAATCGGGGTGATATTCATCTTCTACAGAAAACCCACTAAAAAGAAGATTGTTGTATTCTGGAATATCTATTTGGATGTAGCCACCTGCTTCAAATTTTAGATTTTCTCCTTTAGGTAGATCAAGGACCAACTCTTTTATGAATGTGGCAACATTCTCATTTGATTGGACAGTGCATTCCCATTTTTGAATACTAAATATCTCATCAGGGACATGAATTGTCATATTCTCTTTAATTTTGACTTGACATGCCAAACGCCAATTATCTTTAGCTTTTTTCCGGCTAATATGGCCTGTCTCTGTAGGTAAAATATCCCCACCACCTTCAAAGACTTGACACTCACACATAGCACATGTACCTCCTCCTCCACAGGCAGATGGAAGAAAGACTGACTGCCCTGCAAGCGCACTGAGAAGAGTTGAACCTGGACGCGTTATAATACTTTTATCTGCTTCACCGTTAATTTCAATAGTAACGTTACCCTTTGGAAGTAGCTGGCTTTCAGCATAATTCAAAATGAGTACAAGTACTAAAATAAGACCAGTAAAAACGACTATACTAAAAAAAACTTGTTCCATTATAGATCAATCCCCGAAAAAGCCATGAATGCCATTGAGACAAGGCCTGTTAATAACATTGTAATACCAACTCCCCTAAGCTGTTGAGGTACATTTGAATATCTGATTCTATGGCGAATTGCAGCCATTGATGTTATTGCCAAAAACCAGCCGACTCCTGACCCAAAACCATAAACCGTAGATTCCATGAATGTGTAGTTTCGCTCAACAAGAAACATTGAACCACCTAGGATAGCACAGTTAACCGCAATTAGCGGCAAAAAGATTCCCAAATTAATGTACAATGTCGGAGAAAATCGATCAAGTATCATTTCAACCAATTGAACCATGGCTGCAATTACTGCAATAAATACAATATTATTTAAAAAACTTAAATTAATTGTATTATTTCCACCTAGGCCATAATCAGGATTTATCCATCCTAATGCCCCTTTTTGTAATAAATATGTATGAATAGCCCAATTTGCAGGTGCTGTAATAGTAAGAACAAATATAACTGCAAATCCAAGGCCAATAGATGTGTCTACTTTTTTTGAAATTGCGAGAAAAGAGCACATCCCGAGAAAGTAAGCAAGCAATATATTTTCAATAAAAATTGCTTTTGTAAGAATACTTATATAATGCTCTATCATGGTTAGCCTTCTTCAACCCCACTTGCAATTCGCTGTGCCCAAACAATGAGTCCTAGGATAATAAATGCACCAGGAGATAATACCATGAGACCCATATTTTCATATCCCGCACTATAGAATGAATCGGGGACTACTTGGTAACCATAGATAGAACCACTACCTAATAATTCTCTAAAAAAAGCTACTGAAATCAGGATGCCTCCATATCCTAGTCCATTTCCTAAACCATCTAAGAATGATTTTCCAGGTGTATTTTGCATCGCAAATGCTTCAGCTCTTCCCATCACTATACAGTTCGTAATTATTAGACCAACAAAGACAGATAATTGTTTACTGATATCATACATATAAGCCATTAAAATTTGATCAGTAATAATAACAAGGCTGGCGATAATAGAAAGCTGTACAATAATTCTTACTTTACTGGGAATCAGGCTTCTTAGAATTGATATAACTGTATTTGATACAGAAAGGACAGCAACCACTGCAAGAGTCATCACGACAGCTGTATTAAGCTGAACCGTTACAGCAAGTGCCGAGCAAATACCCAATACCTGTAAACTAATTGGATTCTCCTTCATAAGAGGATCGGTCAGAGCCAGTTTTGATTTTTTATCTAGGACTGCCATTAACTTTATCCATTTCTAATTTTCTTAAAAAAGGGTTCATACTTTTTTAGATCATCAACTAAAAAAGTCTCTAACCCCTTACTCGTTATTGTAGCTCCAGATATTCCGTCAACCTCATATTTACTATCAGGATTCGCTTTTCCTTTAATAACTTTTATACCAACTAAATTTCCTTCTTCATCAATAAATCTTTTACCTACAAAGTTATTTTGGAACCATGGTTTTTCTACCTCACCTCCAAGTCCGGGAGTTTCTTTGTGGCTGTAAAAAGTTATGCCTTTTGCAGTCATACCATCAGGAGAGATTGCAAAATATCCTAATAATGTAGACCATAAACCTTTTCCAGATATTGGTATAGCGTAGCCTTCTATAACTCCAGATTTTTCATCTACATATATTGGTAGGTTATTTTTATCAATCTCGGTATCAATTGACTTCGGATCTACATTTGTACGATTTCCTTCACTATCCAAAACAAAAGCGTCAATATTTTCATCGAAAATATCTTGAATCATACCTGACGTCCATGATGTGCCAACAGGTTCTTTGTAACCGAGTGAAATCAAAATATTTTTTTTACTATCGTTTTCAACATTCAATTCTTGAGTTGTTTCAAGAACCCCTGCTGCTACAGAAAGAAGTGACCCTAAAATGATAGTTATTATTGAAGTAAATATTATTGTATACGAATTACTGTGCATACCTAGCTAATCTTTTCTTTATGTTACCTTGAACAACAAAATAGTCTATGAGAGGTGCGAATGCATTCATCAAAAGAATCGCAAGCATTATTCCCTCAGGATAAGCTGGGTTTATACTACGAATTATAACCGTAAAAAATCCAACTAAAAATCCAAATATCCATCTACCTTTATTAGTATGGGCACTCGTTACAGGCTCCGTAGCCATAAAAACAGTTCCAAAAAGAAAACTTCCCATTACAATATGGTAGTGAGGTGGAATTGTAAGCATAGAATTTGAAGAGAAAGGAGCTAAAATATTTGTAAGGTAAGCTGTAGTAAATAAACCAATTATTGATGCAATTATTACCCGCCAATTCGTTATACCCATCAAAATAAGAAAAAGAGCACTTAAAATAATTATAACTTTATTAGTCTCACCGATAGAACCTGGTATCCACCCCATGAACATATTGGTCCAGGAATAATCAAAAACCGTATTACTGCTAGCCGTGTTAAGAAGGTCGAGAGCATCACTATTTAATTGGCCTGCAGGTATACTCAGTGCTGTAGCACCTGAGAAACCATCTGGAGCTATTGCCCAGACCTTATCTCCTGAAATTTGAGCTGGGTATGTGAAATATAAAAATGCGCGCGCGAGTAATGCCGGATTAAAAATATTCATTCCAACTCCGCCAAATATCTCTTTACCGATCACGATACCAAAAGAGGTTGCAACAGCAACCTGCCACAATGGAATTGTAGGTGGAAGTGTCAATGGTATAAGAGCACATGTAACAAGAAAACCTTCAGAGATAGGGTGTCTCCTAACAATTGAAAACAATAGTTCCCAAAAAGCACCTGAGGCAAAGGTCACCGCAATTATGGGTAGAATTTTCAATGCACCAGTAACCAAATTTTCAGACCAGGTTGTTTTCATTCCAAATGTTAGCGCCTGCTGAAATCCAATATTTATCGCTCCAAAGATGTAGCATGGCACTAGAGATAAAACCACTAGTATCATTATCCTTTTTATATCGACACTGTCTCTAATATGAGGGCCAGAGGAAGTTCTCTCATCCGTACTAAAAAGGATTGTATCTGTTGCTTCAAATACTGGAGCTAGTTTCTCAAGTTTAGCTCCATTTTCAAAAAGAGGAGCTACTTTATCTAATAAATTCCTAAGCCACTTCATGTTCTAACCATCTGCTTCCATAAGGTCAAGCCCTTCGCGGATGACAGCTCCAACATCTATTTTACTAGGGCAAACAAAAGAGCATAAGGCAAAATCTTCATCATCACACTCCCAGATACCTAGCTGTTCCATTTCTTCTATATCTTGGGCAAGAATAGCTCTGTAAAGGACATTTGGGAAAATATCCATGGGTAAAACATTCTCCCAAGCATTCATGGGGACAATCGCTCTAAGTTCACCATTCTGCGCCGTATTAAAATTAAATAGCTTGTTCCTAAGACCTACAAAAGTATTAGTAAGACTATACTTTGTATCAGCAGTTCCAAAAGACAACATGCCCATGAATGGCCTCTCAACCACATCATTTAGGATACTCAGGGTAGAATCATAGTAACCTAAAAAACCTTCTTTATCAATTGTCGTTCCGGTTAAGACATCGCCTGAAATCAATCTAGCAGGTCTTCTTAGATCTTGATTTGAAATCAAGGCTTTCACACTAACCCCTGTCACTGTTTTGACTGTTTGTGATTTTGTTGCACCAGACCCACCAATTGAAACAATAATACTCGGGTCATAGGTACCATCTAAAAACAACTTGCCTAGGGTAATTACATGCTGTGCATTTAAAGTCCAGACTATGTCACCAGGTTTTATTGGCTTAGAGTGATGAATTTGAATTCCAACATTTCCAGCAGGGTGAGGTCCTGAGATCTTTTGGGACTCAGCATCCTCAAATTGTACTCCACTAGAAGAAGTAATATACACTGAACCATCAGTTAGCTTACTGAGTCCTGTAACTCCAGCTTGAAATTGGCCTGAGGCATTTTCAACAATAGATTCAAGATCTACAGACAAAGGACCAGTATTAATAATTGAGATAAAAATATCTCTTGGCCTAATTTTTGGATCTGCAATTTTATTAAAAGGTCTTTGACGAATTAAAGGAAAAAGGTTTGCCTCAAGTATAAGTCCAAGAATAGTTTTTCTGTTTGCAGAGCTTAGCTGGTCTTTGGTAAGTGCCTTGAATGGTTTGGCCTCAGACCCTTCAACTTTAATTTCAATTTTTTCAACTATTCTACGAGCACCATACTGTACAGAAAAGACTAAACCAGATGCCGGTGATGCCCATCTAATATCAGGCTTTGATTTGTCAAAAAATAATGGGGTACCAAGCTCTACTTTATCTCCTTCTTTTACTAAAAGCTTTGGTTTAACACCTCGGAATTCAGTTGGTATAATAGATACAGTTTCCACGCTTGTTAATGGAATGATTTCTTTCGAAGGTACTCCAGCAATCTGGATATTGTGCCCCTTACTCAGAACAATATGCTTCAATTTATTTATTTAGTTTATTTTAGATTGTTTGAATAAAAAAGTTTAGAGAACTACTTACCCATTCAGAAATTGGTAACCAATAGATTCCTAATAAAAGAGTGGGAATAGCAGTAACCATAAGTAAAATTGTAATAGCTTTTGGTGGATTAAGTATTATATCACTTCTCTCACCTTCAAAAAACATGACCTTAACGACTCTAAGGTAGTAGTATAAAGAGATAACACTATTAATCCCACCAATGAAAACAAGCCAGTAAAATGAATCTCCACCTTTTACTAACGCAGCAAATATATAAAATTTTCCTATGAAACCTGCTGTGGGAGGCAGACCTGTCAAAGAAACCATAAAAAGAGTCATAACTATGCCAATAATTGGCATCTCCCACCCAAGTCCCTTATAGTCGTCAAAAGTTTCTCCACCTGTTTTATTTTTTATTGCAATAACTACAAAAAAAGCTCCAAGGTTCATAAAGAGATACATCACCAAATATATCATAATTGCATAAATACCATCGCCTGACATAAGAGGCATAGCTAATAACATATATCCAGCGTGAGCAACACTCGAATATGCCAGCATACGTTTAATATTGTTTTGCTGAATTGCAACGGCATTCCCTAGCGTCATTGTTATAACCGCTAATAGACTTAGTATATCGGGCCACGGTAAGACAGCAACAGAGACTGAACCCAATCCGCCCATTGCTCCACTATCCCCCAGAGCCTGATTAAAGAATCGAATCATCATGGCAAAAGCTCCTGCTTTTGGTGCAACTGATAAAAAAGCAGTGACTGTGGTTGGGGCTCCTTCATATACATCTGGAGTCCAAAAATGAAATGGGACCGCAGAGACCTTATATCCAAATCCAGCAAGGACCAGGACCATAGCCAAGATCATAGCCGTATTCGATTCAGGACCAAGCGCGACCAATGCTTGCTGAATTTTAAAATAATTGGTAGTTCCAGTTAGACCATATATATAACTCAATCCAAAAAGCATAAGACCTGAAGAAAAGGCACCATAAACCACATACTTCAGTGCCGCTTCATTTGATCGAGTACTTTGTTTTAAATATCCAGCAAGAACAAATGACATGATAGACACTATTTCAATAGATAAATAAACCATGATCAGATCAATTGCCGAGACCATTAAAAACAGACCAAATACAATAATACCTAAGAGAGAAAAATATTCACCTTTCCTATATTTTTCTAACTCACCACAGTAAAGGCTTACTATTGAAACTAAAACTGTAGCCATTATAATAATAATTTTAAAAAATGAAGCAAAAGGGTCTAAAACAATAGAATCAGTGAATAATGTTGTATTATGAATCTCTTGTTGCAATATCGCAACTAGAACCATCAAAAGACCCACCACTAATACCCAACCTACATTACCTGAACGTGATTTATCGATCAGAAGGTCGTAGATGATCGCTATGATCACGACCCCTGTCAAGATCAGCTCTGGATAATAGAAGGAAAGACTTTGAAGATTGTTCATATATTTATTAATTACATACTAGCAAAAGTTGCTAAAGAAACAACATGCTCAATAATAACATCCATAGTACTAGATATTATATCTAGATAAGGAGCTGGATATATACCAAGGAAGAGTGTGATTACAAGCAGTGGCACCACCGTAAATAATTCCATTCGATTGATTTCAGGAAGGTCTTTATACTTCTCATTTAACTCTCCAAAGAAAATTCGTTGAAATGCCCATAAAAAATAAGCGGCATTTAACAGTATACCTATCGTTGATGCAATAACGATTCCTTTAAAGACAGGAAATGCTCCAATAAAGCACATCGCCTCGCTAATAAAACCGGAAAAACCTGGCAAGCCAAGTCCTGCAAAAAAAGCTACAGCAGTTATCCCTGTATATATAGGCATCTGAGAAGCTAGACCACCAAAACCTTTTATCTCTCTGTGATGAGCACGCTCATAGATAACACCTACGAGAATAAAAAGCATTGCAGAAATCGTACCATGATTGAACATCTGAAAAACAGCACCTCCTAATCCTGCTTGAGCAGCTCTTAGATTATATCCATTTGCTTCTCCAGCTGCAATTACCGCGGCCATACCAATAAGTGAATATCCCATGTGATTAACACTTGAATATGCCACAAGCTTTTTTAAATCTGTTTGGGCAAGAGCACAAAGTCCTCCCCAAATAACATTTATAAGTCCAAGAAATGCTAATGCTCCAGAGAACCAGTATACCCCATCAGGCATCAATCCATAATTGATCCGTAGAATTCCATAGACACCTAGTTTAAGAAGGATACCCGCAAGCAAGACAGAGATAGCTGTTGGAGCTTCAACATGAGCAAGCGGCAACCAGGTATGAAAAGGAAAAACAGGAACCTTTATCGCAAAACCAATAAATAGTAAAATCCATATCACCTTTATCGCACTCATGCCCCACCACGTCAGTCCACCAAGAGCTTCGGGTGCAACTTTTATTAGCTCAAGTATGTCAAAAGTTTCCCCACATGAGAAATACAAACCGAGGATACCAATCAACATCAGCACCGAACCGAACAAGGTATATAGAAAGAACTTAATCGCGGCATACTCTCTCTGTGGTCCACCCCACATACCAATTAGAAAATACATTGGCAGCAGCATCACTTCCCAAAATATATAGAAAAGAAAGAAATCCATCGAGAGGAAAACTCCCATTATTCCTGTATCGAGTAACAAGAAAAGAGCAAAATATCCTTTCACAGCTTTGGTAATATTCCAGCTCACAAAAATACCTATAAAACAAAGGAGCCCTGTTAAAATCGCCATTGGAAGGCTCAAACCATCTACACCTAATATATAGGTAATATTAAACGATGGTATCCATTCAGCGCGCTCCATGAATTGCATAGAGCCACTCGTGGAATCAAAGTTCTTCCAAAGGACCAGTGTCAATAAAAACTGAAATCCGGTTACTACCGCGGCCGTAACTTTAATAAAGTACTCTTTTTCACGCGGAATAAATGCAATGGCGCCTATCCCAATAACAGGCAACCAGATCAACCAACTGAGAATATTTTCCATCCTCTCCCCTACTCACTCATTTGAGTTAAAATGACTGAATGATCATAATAATGACCACCCCAGCTGTAACATACAGCACATAATTTTGAAGTTTACCGGTCTGAACAGTTTTCAAGCCTCGACCGAGAAGGTTTGCAATTCGACCAGTCCCATCTACAAGCGTCTGATCAATAACATTATAGTCAAACTTACCTGAGATGCGACTTAACCAAGCTGTTGCATGACCAAAACCATTAATGAAATATTTATCATAAAGCTCCCAATCTATCCAAGCCACTTTATTTGCAAGGCGTAGAGTTGGTTGGTAGAGATACTTGTCATAATTCTCATCGAAATAATATTTATTTAAACTTAACCTATAGAATATGCCAGCACGATTAGACCAAGCTTCAGGTGATAATATTTTTTTGATATACATTGCCCACGCACAAAAAATTCCAAGAGCTGCAACTCCGATTGAAATATACATTGCTAGAAAGTGAGCATGGTGAGCCCCTTCTTCAATTTCATGAGCAGTCAAATTACCCGGGACAACCGCGTCAAAAGGTTTAACCAAATCTGTTACCCATCCATGGGTTGACATTGGATTGAGATATGGTAGAGTATACCAGATAAAAAGGCTTAATGTCCCAAGCAATACCAAAGGTCCTGTCATTTCTTTTGGTGATTCATGGATGTCATCCATTATTTCTGGCATATTTGGCTTACCATGGAATGTAAGAAACATCATACGAAACATATAAAATGCTGTAATTGCTGCGGCACCAAAACCGAAAATAGGAAGTAAAATATGCGTTGGGTTATGCTGGGCAAAAGAAAGTGTACCAGCTAAAATTGCATCTTTTGATAAAAAACCCGAAAATAATGGCACGCCCGCTATTGCCATTGTACTAACCAGCATAGACCAATAAGTAATTGGCATTTTTTCTTTAAAACCACCCATATTATGCATATTCTGTGGATCCGTATTATGGTCATGCTTTTCATGAAGAGCATGATGCATCGAGTGGATCACAGAGCCAGAGCCGTAGAAAAGGTTTGCTTTGAACATTGCATGTGTTAGCAAGTGAAAGAAAGCCGCCGTGTAGACACCTGTGCCAACAGCCAGTATCATATAGCCTAATTGACTGACGGTAGAGTAGGCTAATACTTTTTTTATATCATTTTGAGTAATAGCAATGGATGCTGCAAAGATTGCAGTAAAACCACCAATATAAGCAATAACGAGTAAAGCATCTGGTGTTAGGATAGGAAATATACGCACAGACAAATAAACACCCGCTGCAACCATTGTCGCAGCATGCATTAAAGCAGATACAGGGGTTGGACCTTCCATTGCATCTGGCAACCAAATATGTAATGGAAATTGGGAAGATTTCCCCATTGCTCCCATGAAAAGGCCTAGTCCCGCGAGCGTAAGAGTCGTTCCTGAAATCATTCCAGAAGACACACCATTAAAGATATCACCAAATGCAAATGAACCGATTGCATTATATAGTAACATGATCCCAATGAAAAACCCAATATCACCAACACGATTAGTTAAAAAAGCTTTTTTACTAGCATTTGCTGCTGACTCTTTTTCGAACCAGTGACCAATCAAGAGATATGAACTCACCCCAACCAACTCCCAGAACATGTACATTGAAATCAAATTGTTGGCGAGCACTATACCATTCATTGAAAAAGTGAACAAACCTAAATAAGCAAAATATCTAGAATAACGTATATCTCCTTTTAAGTACTGAAGAGAAAAAATATGAGTGCAGGTTGAGACCAAAGCCACAACCAGCAGCATGATAACAGTAATATTATCGATTAAAAAACCAAGCTTAATTGAAAAAGCACCCATATCGATCCATGTAAAAGACGCTTCCTGCTTAAAGGTTGGATCATGGTCTAATAACATACCTACAAACATAGCAATCGCCAATGCTAGAGTAATAGAGATTGCACCTATTGAAACCCAATCTCCCTGTCTTGGAAGTCGTTTTCCAAAAAATATCTGAATAATAAATGCCAGCAATGGCAAGAAGAGAATAAACAATGAATAATTGATAAAAATATTCCCCATTATTCTCTTAGTGCTGACGCCTCATCTACATTTATAGTATTCATATTATTATATATATTAATTATAATTGCCAGTGCAACCGCAGCTTCTGCTGCGGCAAGTACAATAACAAAAAGACCAAAAATATGCCCATCTAAATTCATACCCCCAAAACGGGAAAATGCAATAAAATTTATATTTGCAGCGTTGAGAATAAGTTCTACACCCATAAGAACTGCAATTCCATTTCTACGGGTCATTACACCAAATACTCCTAGCGAGAATAAAACCGCTGCAATGAAAAGATAGTTACTCAGTTGGTCCATTAGTTTCCCTGCCTAGAAAGAACCGCCGCCCCTATTAATGCTCCTAGGAGCAGAAGAGAGATCGCTTCAAATGGCAATAAATATTTAGTGAGCAATAATATCCCAATGTCTCTAACCGTACTCACAGGTTCTTCCGCTTGCATCTGGACCCAAGGTGTCTTAGATATAACCAAAGAGATCATAATAAATAACCAAATTGAGATCACTCCACCAACTCCCTGTTGGACATTTGTCTGAGACAGGCGAACGGAGGAGATTCTATTTGTAAGCATTATACCAAAAATAATTAAAACCAATATTCCACCAATATAAACCAACAACTGTACTCCAGCTATAAAATCAGCCCAAAGGAATACGTACAAACCCGCTACCCCAAAGAGTGTAAAAAGTAAGGCCACAGCTGAATATAAAAGTTGGTTATTTAGAACGACAAAAGCCGCAGAAATAATGGTAAACAAAGCAATAAACCAAAATACGTATTCAGCCATAATAATTACGCCTTAACCTCCTCTTTAGAGGTTAGCGCTTCTAAACCATCTTTTGTCCCAGGCTTAGCGAACATATAAATCAAGTCGCTCCTATCTGGCTCTGAAAATTCATAATCTATCGGATGCTTTTTAGCATTCGGGCCCCCTGTCATAAAAATACATTCTTCGGGGCAAGGATATGTACACAAATTACAGTAGCAACACTCCGACATATCAATATCAAATCGAGTTACAACCATGGCTTTTCGAGTACCATTAGTTGTGATACCTACATGATTAATATCTTTAATATCTTCTCCCCGAGCAGGTGCTTTTTCAGTCTCAATTTTTATACAATCCACCGGACAGGCTCGCTCACACTTCAGACAGCCGATACAATCATCCATATCAACGTGTAGGCGGGTTCTTATAACATTATAATTATTATGATCAAATCCGATATTCCGCTCAGGTCTCGGCCATCTTTCCTCTGGATATTGGAGTGTCACATTATCATTTCTGGCTCTGATAAGATGAATAAAGGTTATACCCATTCCTCCCAGGATGGTCGCAATTGTTTCCCAAATATCTTTAAAATATTTTATCATTATCATTTACCCACGCATTATTGTCCAAATAGCAACGCCAAAAATATTAAATAAGCCTATTGGCAAAAATACTTTCCAGCAGACATTCATTAACTGATCAACCCTAAGTCTTGGCACAGTCCATCGAATCCATATCATAATGAAGATCAAGAAAGCTGTCTTGCTCATCATCCAAAAGACACCCCAAAAAGGTGAGTCAAGATAGCCATCGAAAGGACTTTGCCATCCACCAAGGAAGCCCGTGGCTGCAACAGCACTAACAACAAACATATTTGCGTATTCGCTTAAAAAAAAGAAAGCATACCTCATTCCTGAATATTCGGTAACAAAACCAGCAACCAATTCTGATTCAGATTCAGGTAAATCGAATGGTGTCCTATTCGTCTCAGCTAAAGCACTAATAAAATAAATTACAAAAGCAATTGGAACAAAAGGGTTATCAAATAATATCCAATTCGAGATACCACCTTTTTGATAATGAATGATCTCTTGCATATTCAATGTGCCCGCGAGCATCACTACAACAACTAATGAAATCCCAGCTGGGATTTCATAGCTTACAATCTGTGCTGCAGACCGCATACCGCCATAAAGCGACCATTTATTATTTGATGCCCAGCCAGCTAAGATCAAAGATATAACAGCAATTGACCCCACACCCAAAATATAAAATATTCCAATATTTAGATCTGAAATAATAATTGAGCTACTAAAGGGTAGAGCGACAAAACTGATAAATGCTCCAACAAAGATCATAAATGGAGCTAATATAAAAAGTGGACTATTTGCACTGCTGGGTATAATGTCTTCTTTCGACAATAGCTTTAAAGCATCCGCAATGGGTTGGAGTAGCCCCCACTTTCCAGCATGAAGTCCCACACCCTGCCCCATAGGGCCAACTTTATCTTGTATGAATGAAGAAACTTTTAATTCTGTATAAATGACCACTAAAGCATAGATGGTGATAAAACCAAATAATAGAGCGCATGGAAGAAGCATTGCGATTAATAACAATGGACCATCTATACCGAACCCTGAAAAAAATTGGCTCAAAGTATTAAAAATCAGATCAACTGTCATCGATCGATCTCTCCAAG
>TARA_B110000438_G_scaffold210840_1_pt1 | contig 12913 bp, 13 predicted proteins | sample TARA_B110000438 | Tara Oceans TARA_B110000438 (sample SAMEA4398413) | marine metagenome | biome: Polar Biome; feature: [MES] marine water layer (ENVO:01000295) within the mesopelagic zone...; material: water (ENVO:00002006), including particulate matter (ENVO:01000060) such... | reverse complement strand
ATTTTACTTTCGTATAATTAAACTAGATATAAATTATTTTATCAGTATGGCAAGAAATAATTATGAAAATATGCGTTTGTATAAAAGAAGTTCCTGATTCTGATGTTCCTATAAATAAGCTACGGATTGATTCAGAAAATCTTAAAGTTTTACCTACAGAAAATATTTCTAGTATAGTTAATAGTTTTGATTTAAATGCAGTTGAGTTGGCTCTTAGATTTTCTGAATCAATTGAAAATTCTTCTGTTTCTATAATTTCTGTTGGTAGTAATTTATCAAGTGATGTTATAAAAAAACCAATTGCTATGGGAGCTGATGAAATTATAACTTGTGATGATAAAAAAAATATAAATATTGATGTACACGGAACTGCGCTTATTCTTTCTAAATTAATTAAAAAAACAGGCCCATACGATATTATTTTTTCTGGAAGACACGCATCTGATTTTGACATGTCAACTGTGCCATTTGCATTGTCTGAAATGTTATCAATTCCTATTTTAAATATAGTAAAAAATATTAAAAAAGAAGGAGAAAAAGTACTTATAGAAAGAATAATAACCGATGGATATCAACTTATAGAATCTAAACTTCCATTAATTGTTACAGCTGGCAATCAAGTAGGAAACCCTAGATATTCAACTTTAAAAGGTATTATGAGAGCTTCAAAAAAAGAGATTAATAATTTCACCTTAGATCAATTAAACTTAAATCCAAAAGATATAGAAACAAAAGTAAAGCTTGAAAAAATTTATTTTCCAGAAAATGAAAACAAAGTTGAAATGATTGAAGGTAATAACAGTAAAGAGAAAGCTGTAAAGCTAATATCTAAGTTAAAAGAATCAGGAATTATTTAATAATGAAAATATTAACAATACTGTTTAACGACCAAGATAAGTTTGATGATTCATGCTTGGAAATTTTTTCTTTTATAAAGTCTTTAGATAATAATCTTGAAATAACTAGCTTAAATTTTGGAGGAGATAAAAGATATATTTCTAAACTTCCTTCTGATAATAATTTTTATGTTGACTTGTCTGATAATAATACGAATCAAATAGATATTTTAGAAACAATCGAAGATTTTTTAAATGATGAAATTTATGATTTTATAATCTTTCAAAAAGATGATCTGTCTAATTATATAGCTCCACTTATCTCTTATAGAAAAAACTATCCTTATCTTCCAGATGTAAAACAAACTTTTTCTAATAATGAGCATGAGATAAAATTTGTGAGGCCAATTCATGGAGAATCTGCAGAAGGAATTTATTCTGTAAAAAAAAATAAACCTATTGTTTTAAAAATAAGAAAAAATTCTTTTGAAAAACAATCTTTACTTTTAGAAGATAAAAACATAACTGAATTATTGATAAAAGAAGATATAAATCAAGCGTTCAAAATAATAGAAACTTTTCAAAGTAAACCTGAAGGGTTACAGCTAAATGATGCAGAAATTGTAGTTTCTGGAGGAAGAGGAATAGGGAGTAAAGAAGGATTTGAAAATATAATAAATTTGGCAAATATTCTTAATGGTGCAGTTGGTGCGTCAAGAGCTGCTGTTGAAGCAGAATGGATTGAGCAAAGTAAATTAGTAGGTTTAACTGGTAAATGGATTAGTCCGAATTTATATCTAACTTTTGGGATTTCTGGCGCAAGTCAACATTTAGCAGGATGCACAAATTCCAAAAATATAGTCTCAGTAAATACAGATCAAGATGCTTCAATTTTTAATTATTCAAAATTTGGCATTGTAGAAGATTGTAATAAATTTATAATAGATCTAATAGAAGAAATAAAAAAAACATCGTAGCTATTCTTGAGAAAAATATTTAAAAAGATTGTTTTTTCATTACTATTATTATTATTAGTTTTTTCAAATGATAAAGGCAATATAGGATTTATTGATCAGTTAACTTCAGGCTATCAATTTGATATTTTATTTTGGGAAATTAAAAATTTACCCAAAAAATATACTTCAATTTTTAAAAAATCTAATTTGTCAGAAACCATTGTTAGAGAAGCTTTTGAAAATAATAATATAAAATCTAATCAACTAAAAATAGAACTTTTTTTAGAAAAAGAGATTTCGAATAAGATAAAGATTAAACTTGGTAAAAAGTATATTTTTCCTCCAATAGACTTTGTTATGCAAGATTCGCCTAAAGTTTTAGTTATTTCTCCTAGAGATAGCATAGTTCAGCAATATGTTTTACTTATTACTTCAGATATTCCTTTAGATAAAATAATCGAAATAGAAAATTCTATCGATAGGAGAAATTTTTCTTCCTTAATTGTAAACACTGGTGGATTTGCATCATATCCTAGTATGGTAAAAAAAAGTAGAAATTATGATTATATGGTCTCTACGATTTCACATGAATGGCTACACCAATATTTATTTTTTTCTCCTCTTGGTCAAGCTTATTTTAAAGGAGGTGAAATGATTAAATTAAATGAAACTTTAGCAGATATTTTTGGTCAAGAAATTGCTAATATATCTGAAGAAAAAAATATTTTTTATCCAGATGATGTTTTTAATAATTTTCTTAAGGAAACAAGATTAGAAGTTGATAAACTTCTAAAAAATAAAGAGATAAACACAGCTGAACAATATATGAAAAACCGAACAATTCAGCTTCAAAGCTTAGGATATAAAACTAGAAAAATAAATCAGGCTTATTTTGCTTTTCATGGTAATTATGGATCCTCTCCTTCGTCTTTATCTGATTATGATAATAAACTAAGTAAATTAAGAAATGAGTATAATTCATTTAGCTTATTTCTTAATGACTTGAAAAAAATAAAAACTATTGAAGAATTTAATGAATTAATTAATTTAAAAACAACTGAAAACTAATAAATCATATATAATTAATTTTATGGAATTTATAAAGAAAACATTTGGCATTGCAAAGCAATATAGACCTCCATCTGGAGGTAAAAGAGAAGAATACGATATTTCTTTTCAAGAATTTATTGACAACTTCAAGAAAAATATACCTTTTTTCAATAAACTACCAAATGGTAATAAAGCAATTATATTAATAGGACTAATAGTTATAGTTATAGTATGGGCTGCTTCGGGCATATACACTGTTGGACCTGACCAACAGGCAGCGCTAAGAATGTTTGGGAAATTTGATTCTATCCAAACTAACGGGCTTCATTGGTGGTGGCCTGGACCTATAGGTCAAAAAGATATTGTAGTTGTTACTGCAACAAGACAATTAGAATTAGGATTTAGATCTGAAGGCGAGGAAATCACACAGCCAGTTCCTTATGAATCTCTTATGATTACAGGAGATGAAAATATTGTTGATATTCAAGCAGTAATACAATATAAAATTTCTGATCTTAGGAAATATTTATTTTACGTTGATGATCCAGGAGAATCAGATAGAAATATTAGTCCTGGGAGTCCAGACGGTGTTACCTTAAGAGATATTACTGAAACTGCTTTAAGGCAAGTTATAGGTCAAAGAACGATCGATGATGTTTTGACTACTCAAAAAGGACAAGTACAAGATGAAGTTTTGCTACTTATGAAGAATTTATCTGGAGAATATAACACGGGACTTGAATTAATTGCAGTTCGTTTACAAAATGTAAATCCTCCTGTTCAAGTTCAAGATGCATTTGATGATGTTACTAGAGCTAGAGAAGAAAGAGATAGAATCATAAATTTAGCACAGGCTTATAGGGCTTCAGAAATTCCTAGAGCAAAGGGTGAAGCCGCAAAAATAACTGAAGCTGCTAATGCATTTAAGCAAGGAAGAATTGCAAGAGCTGAAGGTGAATCTCAAGGATTTATAAAACTTTTAGAAGCTTATGAAAAATCTCCTGATGTAACTCGTCAAAGACTTTATTTAGAAATGGTTGAAAGAACGTTCCCAAACTTTAATAAATACATTATTAATGATTCAAAAATTTTACCTTTACTAGATATAAAACCAAATTAATAATAATTATGAATAAAAAAACTACACCAATTATAATTCTAGTAATAATAATAATATTTATTGCACTTCAATCTGTTTTTACAGTAGACGAGAAAGAAGTTGCTATTGTTACAACTTTTGGTGAATACAAAGCTTCATATATTACTCCTGGATTGAAGACTAAGGTTCCTTTTGTTGATACAGTTACTAAATTTGATAAAAGGCTTCAACGTGTAGATGTTCCTCCTGAAACTATACTTACAAGCGATAAGAAAAGAATTAGAGTTGACGCTTACGCTAGGTATAAAATTATTAATCCTTTGTTATTTTTTAAGAATTTAACAAATGAGACTACAGCCGATTCAAGAATAGGAAGTATAATATCTTCACGATTGAGAGAAGAAATTGCTCAAGACACACAAGATGATCTGATTTCTGAAAGAAGAGATTCTGTTATGAAATATGTTACTACTACTTCAAACCTTTTTGAAATTTCTTATGAAGAAGTATATGAATTAGAAAATGGTCTTCAGTATAAAGATTTATATTTTTATATAAAATCTCCTACTGACGCTTCATTTAATCCCGTTAATAATGATCAAAGAACATTGATTCTTTCTAATGCTTTTGATTCTACTTATGAAATAAAATACTTTGTTCCACTTCAAAATATTTGGGGAGTAGAAATTATTGATATTAGAATCAAACGAGCTGATTTTCCAGATGAAGTAGAATCCTCAATTTTTGACAGAATGATGGCAGAGCGATTTGAAAAATCTAGTGCATATAGAGCTGAAGGTGAGCAGGAAGATAAAGAAATAAGAGCAAGTGTTAATAAAGAAGTTGAAGTTACATTAGAGACTGCTCAAGGTTATGCTGCATTTACCAGAGGTGAAGGTGAAGCGTTAGCCATTGAAGCATTGGCTATAGCTCTTAAATCAGACCCAGAATTCTACGGATTTGTAAGGTCTCTTGAAGCTTATGAGAAATCATTAAAAGGCTCAACTATCATATTAGACCCTACTAGTGAATTATTTAGATATTTAGAAAGCTATTCTACTCCATCTAAGTAGTTTTACTTAAATGATGTATTATTTCCAGATTTTAACTCTTCCCAAACTTGATTAATTGAAGCAATGTTTGTTCCCATTTGCTGCCCAGTAGTTCTTTTACCTCCTGTAGACTCTAGAAAACCATAAACCATTCCTATTGCTACTCCATTATCGTCAAATATAGGCCCTCCTGAATCTCCAGGGTCAGCAGCTGCATCGAATACTATAATTGAAACCTTTTCATTTAAGGGTTCATCTTTATAATAAGAGCTTCCTTTTTCAAAAGCTAAAGTTGTGCCCGCAGTTTTTACATAAGAAATTATCCCTGAATGACTTGAAGGAACACCTGAATTTCCTGCAGAATAACCTAAAGTAACAACTTGTCTTCCAATATCATTAACATCTGCTATTCTAGTTTTAATAGGCTCTAAATTATGATCTATTTTTATAGCAGCTAAATCTCTTTTACTATCTATACCAAAAACTTCACCCTGAATAGTAGTTGAACCAGAAATATTATCTTCTAAAGAGAAGTGAACTAGTACAAATTTATTATTTCCAACAACATGTTCGTTTGTAATTATCCAACCATCTTCAATAACCCATCCGGTACCAGTACTGTTTCCTATTGATAACATCAAAACTTTTGATTTATTTTCTTGATATATATTGTAAGCTAATTTAGATCCTTCAATGAATTCAGGCATTGGCTGTGGGGTTGAAGTTGGCTGTGGGGTTGAAGTTGGCTGTGGGGTTGGGGTTGGTTGTGGGGTTGGGATTGGAGCTAATATAGGAACTAGTGTAGGTAATATTTCTTCTACTACATACAGATCACCTTTGTAAGCTGCTTCGTAAGCTTTTTCTTCAGCTATCTTTATGATTAAATCTAAAGGTAAGGGAACAACAGTTGGTGTTGGTTGCGGAGTTGCACTTGGGTGAACAGTTGGCATTGGTTGCGGTGTTGCAGTACTTATTTTATCTATATTATCCATTGCTATTCTTAGAGCTCTTGCATCTATTGTTGCATCAATATCTATAGGTTCACTACAAGAAGTAATTAGAATAATAATTATTAAAAAAAAACTTTTCATATTTATATTGTATTTAAATCTTTTTTTATTGCTGAGGATAAAAGGTTCAATCTGTACACATTTAGACTAGATGATAGTAATAAATTATTTAATATTGAAATTGAAATTTTTTCTTTTTTTGACCCCCAACCTGTACAAGAAACTAATCCAGAATGTCCAAATGTTTTATTTAAATAATTTGAACCTCTTTCATTCATAAGATTACTGTCTAATATTACTCCAAGTCCTAGTTTTGAATACTTAAGCTTGCTGTTATAATCTATCCCTTGTGCATGAACACTTAGAACTTTATTTTTAGTTTTTTCTGAGATCCAATTTTTGTTATTTATTAATTCATTATAAAATTTAGCTAAATCTAAGCTTGTTGATATACAAGTCCCAGATATAAGAGGAATTTTATTTATTAATAAGAATTTAAAAATAATAGGTATATTCTTTAAGTTAGATGATGAATGTTTAATAATTTCTAAAGGAAAATTATTCTTACTTAAAGTAAAACTACTATTCTTTAATTTTAATGGATTTGATACTAATTCTTTAAAATTATCTTCAAAAGTTTTATTTGTAACTCTTTGTATTATCTCTCCTAAAATCCATCCAAATGTAACTTCATGATATGCAATTCTAGAGCCAGGTTTCGATTCAGGGTTATAATTTTCTAGCCATCTAGAAACTCTGTTCAAGTCAATATAATCATTATCCATAAGATCATTTGCTTTTGACACTCCAGATGTATGTGTTAAAACATCTTTGATTTTGATATTATTTTTATAATTTTTCCCAAATTCTGGCCAATATTTGATAATAGGATCATTGAAATTCAAAATTTTTTTATCGTGCAGTTTCCAAATTACAGCTGCTATAAATGGTTTTCCAGCTGAAAAAATATGAAAATGTTTCTTATTATCAAATTTATTAAAATCATTTATTATCTGATTGTTTTTAAAAACTGAAATAGAGATATCTTTTATTAATCCTTCATCAGAAAGCTTTTTCATTACTTCTAATGTATTTTTAATCATGAATTAAGCTTTGTATGGAATTGTTTGAGGTCCTTCAGGCAAAACACATATAGCAGGTTTTTTGATTTTTAATTTCACTTCTTCTATAAGGTCTTCTACTTTATTTATTTTAGTCAAATGTGCATCTGAAACATCTTTTTCATTTAATTTTGAAAATAGCATAATTTTATTTTCCTTTTGGATTTGAGCTTGAATTTGAAATTGCCATTGATCAGGTTGTAGAAAATCTGGTTGTTTAATAGTTTCTAAAAAAACTTTTGGGTTTTTATATGATTTTAATAATTTTTCATAATTACTATTGTATGGAATTCCATCAGAACACTCAGAAACACATATAATAATTCCACCAGGTTTAGTAATTTGCGCTGCTGCAGAAACTCCTTTTATTGCTTGGTATAAATTTTGGTCAAGAGGATATCCTGAGTTTGAAGTTATAACGATATCATATAATTTATTAGTTTTAATCATAGAGTCTTTTTTTACTTGATCTCGTGCAAGTTTATGCTCAGTAATTAGTTCTCCTGAGTAGATACCTGTAATGTTATTTTCTCTGTTTAAAGTAACATCAATAGAGAAATCTGATTTAATTTTTTGTGAAATTTCTGTAATCTCTTCATGTATAGGATTTCCTTCGGTTATCCCCCAGGTAGATTTTACATTTTTAATTCTTTCATAATCATGTAAATTCATTATAGTTTCAATCCCTGCTAATCCTGGAGCAATCATTTTAGGACCACCAGAAAAACCTGCAAAAAAATGTGGCTCTACAAATCCTGTGGTAATTTTTAAATCACAAGAAATCCAATCTTTATTTATTTCAATAGGAGTTCCTTTCGAAGTTTTTCCAATATTTTTTATGTTGGAAGAGCTTTCAGAATCATGATTAACGATTGTAGAATTTTTAAGAATGTAAGGATCAAACATTTCATTTATTTCGTTCATAGTTGTTTGACGGTGACTCCCTGTAGCTATAAAAATCAATAAATCATTTTTATTAATACCTTCGAGGGTTTTAATTATTGCTTTGACAATGTCATTTCTTGGCTGAGCTCTAGTGTGATCACAAACAGAAATACCAACTTGCATACCTTTTTTATAAATAGATTTTAAAGGTAAAGAATTTATAGGATTTGCTAATGAGTTAATAATTTTGTTATATGGATCTTTGATTTTTTTTTTATGTCTTGGCAAAAGCACATCAGATTCTTCAGGTATATCAACCATCAATCCTTCTTTGCCATAATCCATTTTAATTTTCATTTTTACCTCTAGTTATAATAACTCCTACATTATTAGATATTTTAAGAGCATTTGGTTTATTGATTTTTACTTTAGCTTGGATCACTTTTTTATTTTTTAAACATAATAATGCTATATCTTTTCCTATAGTTTCGATTAGCTCGTATTTATTTTTTTCTACTAATTTTTTTATTGAATAGCTTATTAATTTATAGTTTATTGTTTCATCAATAGTATCTTTATTCTTTTTATCAATTTTTTTCATTAAAAGATTAATGTCAATTATTAATGGTTGCTTTGTATTTTTTTCCCAATTATTTATTCCAATAGTTGAATAACATTTTATTCCTTCTATAAAAATTTCATCATAGTTTTCCATAATTAAAATATATGCCTTCCTCCATCTATATTGATTTTTTCACCAGTAATAAAATCATTTCTCAGTAACATTTCTATACAGCTAGTAACTTCATTTATTTTACCAATTCTTTTCATAGGGCCTAGGTCAATTTTTTTTGTTATTCTTTTAGGAGAATCTACAGGAGGTAAAATAGCTCCCAAAGCAATTTCATTTACTTGAAACCTTGGAGCCATTGAAATAGCTAGAGATTTTGTCAATCCAAATACTCCTGCTTTACTGATTCCATAAGAAAACCTTTTCTCTCTAGCTGTTTTCCAATCAGTTATATTTATTATTTTTCCTTTTTTTATATTTTTATTTTTATACATTTTTTGAGCCAATATTAATGGAGCTATTATATTTACAAAATAATCTTCTTTAACTTCATTAATATTGGCATTTTCAAGAGTGTTTTTTCTAAAAGTAGAGGCGTTATTTATTATTATGGATATTTCACCTAAAGTTTTATTAATATTATCAAATAAAGTCATACAATTATCTTCATTTGATAAATCAGCTTTAAAAGTATCTGATTTAACATTATTTTTTTTTATAGCAGTTAATGTTTCTAATGCATTTTTTTCGGAATTATTATAATGTAAAGCAATGTTCATACCCATTTCTGAAAGATGAAGGGCTATTTCTTTACCAATTCTATTTGCAGCGCCTGTAATTAGCACATTTTTATTTTCAAGTAGCAATTTGAGACCTATCTTATTAAATCAAAAAATTCTGTTCTTGTTGCATTGTCCGATTTAAACCTTCCAAAAAGAGCACTGGTTACCATTTCTGTTCCAGGCATATTTACACCTCTCATACTTGAACATAGATGTTGCGCTGTAACTACTACTCCAGCACCTTTAGCATCTGTACTTTCATATATTGCCTTTCCAATTTCTTCAGTTAATCTTTCTTGCACCTGAAGTCTTTTGGCAAACATTAATGCAATTCTAGGCAATTTAGATAAACCTATAATTTTTTCATTCGGTAAATATCCTATATGTATAGTTCCAAAAAAAGGTAATAAGTGATGTTCGCATAAAGAGTAAAAGCTTATATTTTTTACAGATACTATTTGATCATATTTTACTTTAAATAATGCGTTGTTTATAATTTTATTTATATCTTGATCATAACCTGACAAAAGCTCTTCATAAGACTTTGCTACTCTTAATGGAGTGTCTTTCACTCCATCTTTATTAACATTATCCCCTAAGCTCTCAATTATTTTACTAATAGAATCTGATATTATTTTTTTATTAATTTTTGACATATTATCCTCCTGCAATAGATGGTAAAAAATGAACCTCTGTATCTTCTTCTAACTCTTGTAATAAGCCCTTTCTTGTTGCTGAAAAGCCACATATTGCAGCTAAGCCAGGCTTAATCTTTCCTTCTTGAACTAAATGTTCTTTTGTTCCAGGAAACATTTTTTCAAGATTTATTATTACTTCATTTAAAGTTTTACCTTTAACTTCTATAAAATCTTTATTATTGGTTGATTTTTTTAGTTGGTATGGAAGATACACTTTAGCCATAATTTAATACCTCCAAAATTCTTCTAGGATTCATGGGTGTGTTGAAAATTCTTTTTCCAGTAGCAGCTTTAATTGCATTTGCTACAGCTCCTAATGGAGGAACTATACAAACCTCCCCAACTCCTCTTACTCCAAAAGGATGCAAAGGGTTATTTACTTCTACTAATTGAACTTCTATATTAGGCATATCCAAAGCTGTTGGCATTCTGTAGTCTAAAAAACTAGAATTAGCCATAGAGCCATCATCTTTAATATAATATTCTTCATTAAGTGCCCAGCCAATTCCTTGTACAACACCGCCTCTAATTTGTCCTTCTACGTATGCTGGATAAATAGCCTTTCCTACATCTTGAATAGCAGTATATCTAACGACATCAGTTTTGCCAGTTTTAGGATCAATTTCTATATCACAAATTCCTGTACTAAAACCATTTCCAGCAGTAGCTAAATTTACAGAAGCAGTTGAAGTTACAGGACCTCCTGTTGAATTTATTTTAGAAGCTAATTCTGCTATGTTGATTTTTCTACTTGAGTCACTGGAAGAAAAAATTCCATCTTCAAATAAAATTTCATTTTCTGGTTCTTCCCAAAGAATAGAAACTCTTTTTTTCATTTCTTCTATAAGTTTTTTTGCTGATTCCCATCCTGCATATCCAGTTGCGTAAGTAGTTCTTGATCCTCCAGTTGTTTGAGTAAATCCAATCGTATCGGTATCTGGTATAGATGGATGGATATTTTGCACAGGAATTCCTAAAGTTTCTGCTACTTGCATAGATATGGATGTTCTTGTGCCACCAATATCCGCAGACCCTTCATTAAGAGCTATGTTGCCATCATCTTGAAGGATTAGGTCTACGGTAGATCTACCGCCACCATTACTCCAATATCCAGATGAAATACCTCTGCCATAAATTTTATTTTTATTTCTTTTATTAATTTTTGAATTCCAGTGATCACTTTTTTTTGCGGCTTCTAATGTTTCAACAAAACCTATTTTATTAAATAAAACACCATCTGTTCTTCTTGTCCCTTCTTTCGATGCATTTGATATTCTAAAGTCGATCTTATCCCAAGTCATTTTTTCACAAATTTCGTCTATAACACTTTCTACCCCAAATGAAACTTGCGGAGAACCTGGAGCTCTGTATGCAGCTGTTTTAGGTTTATTTACCAATACATCAAAGGCATCAACTTGTATATTTGGAATATTATAACAAGCTAACGAACAAGTAGATCCTGCTGCAATTGAAGATCCTGGAAAAGCTCCTGCTTCAAATTTCAAATCAACTTTACTAGCTTGAATTTTTCCATCATTTGTTACCCCTATTTTAACTGTAACTTTTCCACCAGGTGCAGGTCCAGATCCTTGAAAAACGGATACTCTATCCATGATCATTTTTACTGGCCTAAACCCAGATTTTTTTGAAAGAATGGCTGCTAATGGCGGTAAGTAAACTTTTGTTTTACCTCCAAATCCACCTCCAATTTCAACTGGATAAGTAGTCACTTTTGAAATTGGTAAATCTAGAAAACCAGCTGTTAGATCTCGAACAGCAAATTGTCCTTGAGTACTTGACCAAAGTGATAAATGATCATTTTCATCCCAATGTGCTGTAGCGTTATGAGGCTCAATATACCCTTGATGAACCATTTGGAGATTAAATTCTTTTTCTATAACTAAATCAGAGATATTAAAACCTTTTTCAATATCTCCAAATGCATGCCTAAAATGTTTTGCAATATTAGTATTTGTGACTGTTTTACCTAAATGATCTCCTTCTAAATCTTCTAAAATGATTGGAGCACCTTTTTTTATAGCTTCATCAACATTCTTTACAGGCTCTAAAGCTTCATATTCTACTTCAATTAGCTTACAAGCTTCTTTTGCTGTATTTCTATCCTTAGCAGCAACAGCAGCAACAGGATGTCCTTTATAAAGAACTTTTTCACTGGCAAGAATGTTATCTACATCTCTCTTTAAATTCATATTTGGCATTCTTTTTTGTAATTTTTCAATATGACTATTATCATAATTACTATTTATAGGAATATCTTTCGATGTAATTATTGAAAAAACTCCATCAAATTTTTCTGCCTTAGATATATTTATGGATTTAATTTTTGCATGAGCATAAGGACTTCTTAAAACTTCGCCCCAAATTAAGCCAGGTAATTTTACATCTGCTCCATATATTGCTCTTCCTGTAACTTTATCGTATCCATCATGTCTTATTGGATTGCTTCCAATAACCTTATATTTTTTTTTAGAGTCAAAATTTATAGTCATGTTATTTCCTTTCAAAAAAACCGCGAAAACTAAATTCTATCCTTCATCAGATAAAACTTAATGATCACGGTTTTTGTTATTCTCTTAATTTAATTTAGTCTGAAATTTTACCTAAAATATTAAGAATTCTTCCTGGTTTCATTGGTGAATCATAGAATCTTTTACCAAGAGCATCATGCAACGCATTTCCAATAGCACCAATCGGTGGACAAATAGGCACTTCTCCTACTCCTCTAACACCAAATGGATGTCCTGGGTTTTCTACTTCTACTATGATAGTTTCAATATTTGGAAGGTCTAAAGCCGTTGGCATTCTATAATCAAGATAAGATGTATTTGCTTG
>TARA_B110000438_G_scaffold301753_1_pt1 | contig 12917 bp, 10 predicted proteins | sample TARA_B110000438 | Tara Oceans TARA_B110000438 (sample SAMEA4398413) | marine metagenome | biome: Polar Biome; feature: [MES] marine water layer (ENVO:01000295) within the mesopelagic zone...; material: water (ENVO:00002006), including particulate matter (ENVO:01000060) such... | reverse complement strand
ACGGTCTCGGTTATACTCACTGACACATGTCAGCTGCGTGTAACCTCATTGTTCTTGAGTTAATTAACTGCAATCTTGATGGTTATTAATAACGTTAAATTAATTGCGTGTTGTTACTATGACGGTGTCAGTTGTACTCACTGAAATAGCACCATCACGCTGCTAATTTAAGCGTTATTATTCGCTAATTAAAACCACTCATTTGAGTGGTTTTTTTATAAGATATTTTTGTATATTGAACAATGCTTAATTAATTGAGTGATGTCACTTTGAAGTCATCGGTGTATTTAACGTCTACATTACAACGTTGCGTGTGGACCAAATACCTCGTAATGAATATTGCTTTCTCCAACTCCTAGTTTCAATAATTGCTGTTTCGCAAATTGCATAAAAGCGATAGGACCGCACAAGTAGAAGTTACCTTTTTCAGTGGGTAAATCAATCGCCGCCAAGTCCATCATGCCATTGTTGATATGGCTTTGTTGGGCATCTTCGTTTCTGTACCAAACATTTTGTTGCCAGTTATTATTTTTTACTAACTCATCTGTGCGCTCAGAAAAGGAATGTTGCTGACTATCTTCGCAAGCATGCAAAAAGTGAACGTCTTGGTTATGTTTATTCTCAGCGAGTGTTTCTAGCATGCTTTGCATGGGTGTAATGCCGACACCTGCAGAAATAAGCACTGTGGGCGTTTGACGATCAACAAAGAAAAAATCACCCGCTGGTGCATACAGTTTTACTTCGTCACCTACTTTAATAGCGTCGTGTAAATAGTTAGACACTTTACCCGGCACACCTTGTTTTTCACGTTTGACCGAAATACGATAGTCTCTGCCATTGGGTTTGTTTGACAATGAGTATTGACGGATCTCTTTATAATCATTTCCCGTTGGTTTAACTTCTAGGCCTAAATATTGACCCGGTGTAAAACCGATAACCGGACCTTGGTCAATTGGAGAAAATACAAAGCTTTTAACCAGTGCAGATTCGATAACAGTATCAATAACTTTAAAGACTCTTGCGCCTTGCCAGCCGCCAACTTCTGCTGAACGTTGTTGATATAACTCAGCTTCTCTATTAATAAATATACCGGCTAAAAATTGATAAGCGTTTGTCCAGGCATCTTCGACATCAGGTGTAAAAGCTTCTGTGGCTAGCTCACGTAATGTTTCAATTAAGTGGTGTCCGACAATGGCGTAATGATCCGCTTGAATATTAAAACTAGTATGTTTTTGCGCGATACGTTCAACAGCCGAGGTTAACGCACTCAAGTTCTCTATATTTTTCGCATAAGCTGCTATTGCTTGGAATAAAGCCACTTGTTGTCTACCTGTTTTTTGATTCGCCATATTAAAAATATCTTGTAATTCTGGGTGATGAGAAAATAAGCGTTGGTAAAAGTGTGACGTTAATGCCGATCCTGCATTTTCTAATAATGGAATTGTACTTTTAATTATTTCGATATGTTTATTCGTTAGCATTATGGTTCCTAAATGAATTTGAAGATGATAGTACTTACCAATGTTTTTCTAAAACACTCATAAGATAATTTGATATTAGTTTTGTTATTCAGTTCGGTGTTTACATTTACCTAATTAAAAATTCTTGTTACCAAAACCATGTAAGGCAATACAGCGAAAGACATACCCAAGCTTTAGCGCCCCTGCAAATACTATGGTGGCGATATGAGCTAAAATTTGTATCCATATAGCAAAGTCGCTATCAAATACAAAAGTAACGTTAATGCTTAACATAATTACAATAATAGAGATAAGCATCATACTGTTACCTAACACTAAACATTTTTGAAAGCTGAGTGCGTGCTTAACTTTCGGTAAGTGCTTTGCAATATGAAATTGTGCGTACATCAGTCACTCCTATTTTTGCCCAATGTGATAATAAATAATGTTTTTATGCAGTACTTGTAGTTAACAGCTTACGATAACTTTCGAATTACCAATGCTTTTGCAAATTAAGTGCCAGTATATAAATTCATATATTAACAATGGTTTATGGTTTTTCTTGTTATAGTTGGAGTCTAATTGACTCTCTTATTTTGTAGTCTTAATGACTCTTTCGTGGTATTTTTGTTTAAGTGTTTAGTGAGGAGTACATAAGTGAATCAAATATCGTCAACAGCTATTATTGAATTAGCATTAGATTTAGCCAGTAGCCTTAACAGCAAAGATAGATTTGATCGTTTACTTGATACAGTACGAAAAACCATTAATTGTGATGCTGTCGCCTTATTATCGTTTCATGGCGATATCCTTACACCTATAGCGTTACAGGGCTTAAGTAGAGATACTATTGGCCGACGATTTGTTGTTGCAGAGCACCCTAGGTTTGACGTGCTTTGTCAATCCACACAGCCAGTTCGTTTTGCTGCAGACTCACCACTCCCTGATCCTTACGACGGTTTGCTTATTGACAGAGAAGATGATTTACCCGTGCACTCATGCATGGGATTACCCTTATATTATGATGACAAGTTGTTAGGCTTATTAACGATAGATAGCTTAACTCCTCATGAATTTGACAATATTGCAGAGCGAACGTTAATCGTAATATCAGCCATAGCCGCAGCAACATTAAATACTGCCTTTTTGATTGAACAGTTGGAGTCGCGCGCTGTGCATTCACAACAAGTCGTTGCTGAGTTAACAGAAGAAGCTTGGAAGCGAGATGGGGGGGAACTTATTGGCGAAAGCTCAATTATGCTAAAACTTAAAGAGGAATTAGACATAGTTGAAAGTTCTGACTTTAACATTTTAATTTATGGTGAAACGGGTGTCGGTAAAGAGTTAGTCGCACGAACCTTGCATCACAAGTCATCGCGACAGCATGGCCCTTTAGTTTATGTAAATTGTGCTGCTTTACCTGAAAACTTAATTGAGAGTGAGTTGTTTGGCCATGTGAAAGGAGCTTTTACCGGGGCGGAAACAAAACGTGCGGGTAAGTTTGTTTTAGCTAATGGCGGAACTTTGTTTTTAGATGAGATAGGTGAACTAACCTTAGCAGCGCAAAGTAAAATTCTACGTGCGATTCAAAGTAATGAGATTCAACCTGTTGGGCAAGACAATGTAGAGCAAGTCAATGTTCGCATAATTGCCGCAACGAATAGAGATTTAAAGCGAGAAGCTCAAAACGGACGTTTTCGTGCTGACTTGTACCACAGATTAAGTGTTTACCCTATTAAAGTGCCTAACCTAAAAGAGCGCGTGGGAGATGTTCAAATACTAAGTGGCTATTTTGTTGAAAAAACAAAACGTAAACTAGGTGTAGTGCAGCTAAAGATAACAAATGAAGCTATTAAGCATCTTGAGCAATATAATTGGCCAGGCAATGTTCGAGAACTAGAGCATGTTATTAGTCGATCAGCATTAAAAGCACGTGCACGACAAAAAGATAAAGCAATAATCTCGATAGAAAAACAAGATTGCGGAACGTTAATCAATGATCAGCCATCTATTTTACCAACAAATATAAGCCAAGTGAATACAAATACTGAAAGTGCTTCAACTCAATCTCATATTAACCTTAGAGATGAAACCGAGCAATTTCAACGACAACTGATTAAACAAGTGCTAACACAAGAAAACGGTAACTGGGCGGAAACATCAAGAAGGCTGTCGGTTGATCGGGCCAATTTAAACCGTATTGCGAAAAGATTAAATATTAAAGTAATTAAAAGTATTCTTTAGCTCAATAGTCACTGGTTAGGTTACAGATGCTTTATATACTTGTTATTCATTGATATTCTGACTACATTGTTGTTATATGGAAAATTTATAATGATGTTAACTTTGTTTTAAGTTCTATTTTAATCGTGTCTTTGAGTTGCCAAAATAAGCAATTACTTTAAATGTTTACTTTGTAAGCCACTGTATAATTTAAATAAAATTTAAACTTTAGTGCGATTGAACGAATATATCTACATATTATCAATATAGATAATTATACAATCTTAGTAAAAGTCATTAAATTCAGCACGATGGTAATTGATCATCATGGGGTTTAATCAAAATTAAATTATAAATGGCATACTGTTTAGCGAGTAACAAATGAAAAAGATAACCATCCTAGTTGTGCTTTTAATATCAAGCGTTTTATGGACAGCCCAGGCAGAAGATAAAACTTTATATGTCTATCTTGACGCTGATCTTTCTAATCATAAAGAATCTTCTCAAGCGATACAAAAAGGTATTGAAGTTGCTTTTAGTGACATTAATAACGAAATAGATGGTTATAAAATAGCGTTTAAATATTTAGACCATCGCGGTAATGTTATTAGAAGTAAACGTAATTACCAGACTTTTCTTAAAGACCCTAAAGCATTAGTTATTTACTCAGGTATTCATTCGCCTCCGTTAATAAAAAACAGAAGTTTTATTAACGAAAGTAAAGCGTTAACATTAGTTCCTTGGGCTGCTGCAGGCTACATTACACGCTATCCGTCAAAAGAGAATTGGATATTTAGATTATCGATTGATGATAGTCGGGCGGGTTCTACTATTATTGATTACGCGATGACTCAGCAACAATGTAAAAAACCACATTTGTTACTCGAAAAAACACCATGGGGTGATGCGAATTTAAAAACCATGTCTGAGGCACTAAAAAATCATGGTATTGAAAAGCATGAAATATCACGTTTTAGCTGGAGTGTAAAAGCTAAAGGTGCGGCCATAGCAATCGATGAAATTGTTAATGCGAAAAGTGATTGTATTGTGTTAGTCAGCAATGCAGTTGAAGGTGCTGTCATCGTTAACGAGATGCTTAATCTGCCTATTGACAAACGCTTGCCCATTGTTAGTCACTGGGGCATTACCAGTGGTAATTTTCATGAACTTATTCCTTATGAACGCCGTAAAGAATTAGAGTTAAACTTCATTCAATCTTGCTTTGCTTTTACGAACCCCCAACAAAGCCCGTTTTCTAATGCTGTATTCTCGCAATTAGTTGCGCATTCAAAAGGTAAAATAACTGAACCTGCTGATTTAAAATCTGCTGTTGGCTTTGTTCATGCTTACGATTTTACTCGGTTATTAATTCAAGCGATTAAACAAACAGGGCTTACAGGTAATGTTGCCACAGACAGAAATGCTATACGTTTAGCACTAGAAAATATCGACAAACCTATTCAAGGTTTGATCAAAACGTATATAAAACCCTTTGCTGAATTTAATCTAGAAACCAATAATAATGCTCATGAAGCACTAAACCCAGACTCTTATTGCATGGGTTCATTTGGTAAACAAGATGAAATTTTGATTTCTCACGAGTAATTAATGACTTTAGCCTCTTTTAATAAGCACGCTAGTAAAAGTTCAGCCTTTAAAAGCTTTGCGGTTTTTTCTGTCAGTTTATTTTTATTGATTATTTTCGTAAGCGCTTTTTTTGTTATACCTAAGTTTAATAGCTTATTGGATAATCAACATGATAAGGATGTGGCCAATGAGTTAGCATTAGAAGCCGCACTATTTAATCGGTTTGTTGTTAGTCAACAATCTATAGTGCAAGACTTAGCCGCCTACCCGATGTTAGCGGGGGCGGTTATGTTGGGAGAAGTGAATGATCTTGCAATAACTGAGTTATTTGAAAACTCTGTTATTGGCGGTAAACAAAGCCGATTGGTTTTGCAAGATATTGCAGGAACCGTGGTAATAGAAACAGATCATAAGCTTTATGGCAATTACTCAGTTGAACAACCATGGGTTGAGCAAATACTGCAAGGTGATATTGTTTATCATTTTCAATTGCTACGTCAACATAATGCAGCTCTAACCTTTAAAATATCAGTACCTGTTCTCTATAACGGTTACATTGAGGGTATATTAAGCAGTGAAATTACTATACCGTTAGCAGACATATTCATATCACAAAACTATAAAGAAAATGTAGCATTTAGGCTCAGCCAAGACACAGTACAGGTTAATACTAACACTGAGCATATAGAGATTTATCGGGAAAACTCATTAACGTTACCAGATACAGATATTGTCTTTACTTATATTTCAGATGATAGCTTAATTTATGATGGAAAGCGTGAACTACAAAACACCATTTTATTAACGTTATTGATTAGTTTCACACTTTCGTTTTTATTGTTTGCGGGACTAAATTACAGAGGTTTAACTCGAAGTGATGGGAATGCTAAAGTTGAGTTAGCAACATGGAAAGTCTACAGTATTCCAATTTTTGTCGGTGTTATTGGTGTTGCAGCAAGTGTTTCTGCTTTTATGATCGAATCAAACCTCAAAATATCTGTAATTCAGAAAGAACTCATCTTCGAAAGCAAAGAAAAAGTTAAAACAATTAGTAAAAATATTGATTTAAATTTACAAATTTTAGATGCGGTTAAAGCGCTTTATAACGCATCAAACTATGTCAGTCGTCAAGAATTCAATGCATTTGTGACACCATTATTGAACAACTATAAAAATATTAAAGCAATAGAATGGGTGCCGTATATTACTCATGCGCAACGCCCGGCGTATGAAAAACAAGCGAGAGCTGACGGTATCATTGATTTTACGCTAACAGAAATAAGCGCTACAGGTAATATGGTGCTAGCTAACGAACGTGACCATTACTTACCTGTATATTACGTTGAGCCTATTGAGGGCAATGAAAGAGCTATGGGCTTAGATAATGCTGCCAATAAAGAACGATTAAATACCATAAGCAAGGCCAAAAATAGTGCTGATAAAACTGCCACCGGAAAAATAAATTTGGTACAAGCCGTTGGCGATGCTGCTGATATACTTGTTTTTAATGCTGTTTTTGACCAAAAAGCAGTAGGTGGAAAGGTCAACTCTACATCAAGTTTCATTGGCCTTGCTGTACTGGTTCTCAATGTTGGTGATATTGTTGCAGATACGGAGATGGAAAATAAAGGCAGTTTATCTTTGTATGTCGAAGATATCACTGAAGTTGATAATATCGAAGCGCTTTTCGGTACTCAGGCAAGTAATAGCTGGTTTACTCACAGTGAAATTATTAAGGTTGCTGGCAGAAGTTGGCATATTGAAACACATACTAATACAACAAAAACGCCGCTGATGCTTTCAGCTTGGCTTTTACTTATTGCGGGTTTAGCTGTAACTGCTTTGATAACATTTAGTATCACGCACCTTATTCGTCGACGAGAAGTCGTAGAGCAGCTTGTTGTTAGCAGAACACTCAGTTTAATTGAAAGCGAAGAGCAACATCGCGCGGTAGTTGAAAATGCAGTAGATGGTTTGTTAACGATTAATGAGTTTGGCACTATTGAGAAGTACAATCGCGCGGCAGAAAATATTTTTGGTTATACCGCAGATGAAATGATTGGTGAAAACCTGAAAAGACTTCTACCAGTAACCGATCATGATGATCAAGATACTTACCTAGAAGATTATCGAGATTCGGGTATTAAAAAAGATATGGGGATAGAGCGTAAAGTAAAAGGTAGACGCAAAGACGGCACTATTTTCCCTGTAGATTTATCAGTTAGTGAGATGATCATTGGTAATACTAGAAAACTTTCAGGCATAGTTAGAGATGTAACTGAACGAGTGAAGCTCGAAAAAGAGCGCGAAAAATTTATAGAAAAGTTAACAGATTCAAATGAAGAGCTGGCGCGATTTGCTTATGTTTGTTCACATGACTTACAAGAACCTTTAAGAATGGTGCGTAGCTTTTCTGAAATGTTACAAGAGCATCTTGCTGATAACTTAAAAGATGATGCTAAAGGTCAAAAGTATTTTAACTTTGTTATTGATGGTGCTGCACGCGCACAATTATTGATCACTGATATTTTGTCTTATTCGAGTATTAGTAGTGACACTCAAATGTATGAAAATGTTGATGTAGAAGCGCTTATTTCTGTCATAAAAAAAGACTTGCTTGGTTCATCAAACAATAAAGCTGAGATTACTGCTGATGTTTTGCCTATTTTACAGGGCAATAGAACACAGCTATTTCAACTTTTTCAAAACTTAATCAGTAATGGCTTAAAATATCAAAAACCAGATTCGACACCACATATACATATCAGTGTTGAAAGCAGCGACAAGTACTGGTTGTTTGCTTTCAAAGATAATGGCATTGGTATGCAAGAACGTCATTTAAATAAAATATTTGAGGTTTTTCAACGTTTACATGGTAAAAAACAATATGCAGGCACCGGGGTTGGTCTTGCCATATGCAAAAAAGTGGTAGAGCGCCATGATGGCGCTATTTGGGTAGAGTCTGAAGTAGATGTAGGCTCAACCTTTTATGTTAAATTATTAAAACCAACAGATGTAGAGGAAACATGATGACACAGGATGTTAGAGTTGCAGAAATATTACTGGTTGAAGATAATGAAGGTGATATAGAACTAACCCGTGAAGCTTTTGGCGATGCAATATTTCGAAATAATCTGCATATTGCCGAAGATGGTGACATAGCATTAGATTACCTATATAAACGCAATGGTTATGAAACGGCGGTTCTGCCAGATATCATTTTGTTAGATTTAAATCTACCCAGTACTGACGGTAAAGAAGTGCTACAAATAGTAAAATCTGATCCTCTACTCAGAAAAATTCCTGTCATTGTTTTAACCAGTTCAGAAGCTGATAAAGACGTGATGGAAAGTTACGATTTACATGCAAATTGGTATATTGTAAAACCCGTGAACGCCAGTAAATTTATGAAAGTTGTTAAAGATGTAGAAAAATTTTGGAGTGATATTGTTTGTTTACCTTCTAGTCATCGATAAGCAACACAAGGACGAAAAATGAGCGCTAAGTTAGAGTCTGAATTGGCAAAAGTTAATCAAGAATTAGCCTCACTGAAAGCTGAGTACGAAGATTTTGTTTATATCGTGTCACATGATCTCAGTGCGCCTTTAAGGCAAATACAAAGTTTTAGTGAGATTATTGTTAATAAACATGGTGACTGTTTTGATGATAAAACTAATCGTCACTTTGAACTGATTAATAACGGTTCGACTCAAATAACAATAATGATAGAAGCACTTAAAAGTTATTCACGGTTAAATACAAGAACTAAACCGTTTGAGTTGTTAGATTGTAATAAAAGCGTATCCCAAGCGTTAGAAAATTTATCTGCATTAATCACCGACACCAAGGCATCGATTACTTGTGATATTTTACCCGAAATTATTGGAGACGAGGCACAAATAACATTTTTATTTCAACATCTAATTAAGAATTCACTGACATACCAAAGTACGGGAAATAAGCCCGTTATTTCAATCTCATTTACTCAAGATAATGACGATTGGAAATTTTGCATTACCGATAACGGTATTGGTATTTCAGATAATTTGACGAAAAAAATATTTAAAGTATTAAGAAGAGGGGTTTCCAGTAAAAAGTATCCTGGTTTAGGCATGGGACTCGCATTCGTTACAAAAATATTACAAAAACATCAGGGTGACATTAGTGTGGCGACAGAAATTGAACATGGGGCCACTTTTACCTTTAAAATAGCCAAGGACTTACCTCATGAATGAGCCGGTAAATATATTATACGTGGAAGACAACGAAGGTGATGTAGAGTTAATGCAAATGTCTATAGAACGATATTTATCATCTTGGAATATTGTTTTAGATGTGGCTGAGACCGTAGAAGAAGCTAAAGAAATATTTAATCAAGACAAGCATGCAATCGCGCTTATTGACTGGAATTTACCAGATGGAGATGGGGTAGATGTGTTGCAGTTTATTCGCACAAGGAATGAAAACCTGCCTGTTTTTCTCTTAAGTGGTGTAATCACCGAGAATCATATAACGGATACAGAAAAGTATAAACCAACTGCGTGTCTTCAAAAGGGTTACGATAAAAAGTTTTTTGCTCAATTAGAGCAGTGCCTTGCCGCTGTAGACTAAACCTTTCATTGATTCTTTATTTTAAAATAAAGGGTAAAGGCTGCATTGTTCAAATCTGATTTTTAGTAAAGGCCTGAGTAAATTAATGCTCAGGCCTGTTAATTTTTAACTAAAATTAACGTTAAGCTGTTTTAGCTTCCTTCGGTAATATTAAATTTAAGCTAATCGCGACTAAAGCACATAGACTAATACCTTGAATACTAAACCCCCCTAAGTTTAACGCCATACCGCCGATACCAAAAACCAATACTACGGCGAAAATAATAAAGTTTCGTGGTTGATCAAAATCAACTTTAGCTTTAACTAAACTACCTAAACCCACACTGGCAATTAGCCCAAATAACAACATCATAATCCCGCCCATTACGGCACCGGGAATGGTGTGTAATAAAGCGCCAAGCTTACCCACAAAGGCCATTATAATCGCGGTACAAGCGGCCCAAGTCATAATTCTAGGGTTAAATGCTTTGGTTAGCATGACAGCACCAGTAACTTCTGAGTAGGTGGTATTAGGTGGACCACCTAACATTGATGCGGCTGTTGTCGCTATACCGTCACCCAATAATGTTCGATGTAATCCTGGCTTTTTAATATAGTCTTTACCGGTGGCAGAGCCTATGGCTAAAATATCACCAATATGTTCAATGGCCGGCGCAATAGCGATAGGTAACATGTAGATGATGGCCTGCCAATTAAACTCAGGTGCGGTAAATTTAGGAACAGCAAACCAAGCCGCATTTTGCACAGGAGTAAAGTCAATAATACCGTGATAAAGCGATAATATATAACCCACAGTTATGCCAGATAGAATGGGCATTAAGCGCATAAAACCTTTGCTAAATGCTGAAACTAAAAGTGTAGTAAGCAGAGCCGGCATTGAAATACTTAACGCTAGTGACTGCGAAATTAATTGTGTTGAGCCATCGCCTGTGCGACCTAAAGCCATGTGAACGGCAACAGGAGCAAGCGATAATCCAATCACCATAATGATAGGACCAGTAACAATGGGCGGTAAATATTTACTAATAAAACCTACGCCACGCGCTTTAATTAGGCCGCTAAAGCAAACATAAACACCACCAACTACAGCCAATGCGCCCATGGTTGCAGGTATCCCCCAAGTTTGTGTGCTGTACATAATAGGGGCAATAAAAACAAATGAAGACGCTAAAAACACCGGCACTTGGCGCTTTGTTATCAATTGAAATAATAAAGTTCCTATCCCTGCAGTACATAGCGCTACGTTAGGATCTAATCCCGTTAATAATGGCATTAATACTAACGCGCCAAAAGCAACAAACAGCATTTGAGTACCCGTAAGTACTTCTTTAAAAAGCGACTGATTATTATGTTCTAGATTATTTATTTGCTTGTTCTGTGCATTCATACTTTGCTCAATAAAACTGCCCGAAGTTTGGCAGTACAGTCAGGTTAAGCCATCACATTTCTTAGTTTCATCAATATCAATAAACTAAGCGTTATTTGGTGCCGAAAATTTTATCTCCAGCATCACCTAAACCAGGTAAGATATAACCGGCATCATCTAAGCGGTCATCGACAGCGGCAGTATATAAATCAACATCAGGGTGTGCTTTTTCTAATGCAGCAATGCCTTCTGGAGCAGCAACTAACACGAGCGCTTTGATGTTTGTAGAGCCGCGTTCTTTTAATAAATCTATCGTAGCTACCATAGAGCCACCTGTAGCCAACATGGGGTCAATCACCAGGGCTAAGCGTTCTTCAATTTGACCAGCGAGTTTTTCAAAATAAAAAACAGGTTCAAGTGTTTCTTCGTTTCGGTACATGCCAACCACTGAAATACGAGCACTAGGAATAAGCTCTAAAACACCATCCATCATACCTAAACCTGCGCGTAGAATAGGCACAACAGTAACTTTCTTACCTTTAATTTGCTCTACTTGAATTTCACCATTCCAACTATTAATCGTGGTTGTTTCTACTTCAAGATTCTTCGTTGCTTCGTAGGTTAATAAACAACCCACTTCAGAGGCAAGCTCACGAAAACGCTTTGTACTTATATCGGCTTCACGCATTAAGCCAAGTTTATGTTTAATTAGGGGGTGGTTTACTTCGACTACGCTCATTATTTACTCCAGAAGCTTGATGGGAAATGTTTTTTGATATTATACCCAAACAACCTAAAAATACTTGTTTGAGTGATGAAAAATATTGATTTATCTGCTGTTTTAAATTTCATGTACTACTTGAGTGCACAAACGTTTAGAAATAAAGCTGTTTTTATACCAATGTCATTCATTATTCAAAAGGCAAAATACCGGTAATGAATAAAGTTTTTCCTGTTGTTCGAAAAATATTTCGCTCTGTTTAGTCGCGTTAGCGTTGAATTATTGAAATTCCAAGTTGAACCATAAAAAATTGTTGCGCTATTTTATCTTTACACAACAATCAAGTATGCTTAAATTATCAGCGTTTAGTATAGTAGTATTTTAATTCATGGTGACTCAATCATTATTATGGCAATCGGAACAGCAGTCATCTGACTTTGCTGAACTTTGTAATGCCCTTTATGAGCGAGAATTAATGACCTTAGCGCGTAATGAATATCCTGCGCTAAGTAGTTTGCAAAGCCGAATTAAAAGCTTACCGCATTATGTTAAACGTACTGCATTTGCATTATTGAATGCACAAACACCGCTTGAACTCGATATTCAAAATGCCAGTTGGTCTGCAAAACAGGTCAGTACTCATCCTTCAATAGGGCAATTAATATCCTATGATGAAAACGTTATTGCTTGGTATCGCAGTCAACAATTGGTGCATGGTTTAGTCGTACCAATTGCATTAAATAGTCATATTGTTCTTGATAGCGTTGATCGAATAGATCGAGAAAAACAACGCTTTCGCACCAACGTTTATGGTTGGTTTGATTTGTCGAATAACGAATCGAATAACGAATCGAAAAATGCTACAGCTGCTGATTCAAGCAGTAGCACCGCACATAAAGTTAATAATGAACTAAAAACTGACAACAATAACAATGTCATTAGTTTACTC
>TARA_B110000438_G_scaffold58681_1_pt1 | contig 12932 bp, 12 predicted proteins | sample TARA_B110000438 | Tara Oceans TARA_B110000438 (sample SAMEA4398413) | marine metagenome | biome: Polar Biome; feature: [MES] marine water layer (ENVO:01000295) within the mesopelagic zone...; material: water (ENVO:00002006), including particulate matter (ENVO:01000060) such as...... | reverse complement strand
TCAGACTGGAGCTCACTTTCTTATTTTTATAGCATAGTTGCTTTATCTAAAGAAGCAAATTTAAAGATTAGTTCTTTTTTGTCAAATTCCTTGCAGGGAGATAAGGAGTTAGTATCAATCTACAAGAAATTAGGAGTCCAAACTATTTTTGATAATGGAATTGTAAAATTAAAAAAAGACCAAAAAATTAATTTGCCTAAAAAAATAGTTCTGACACTCAATGATACTCCAGATTTAGCTCAAACTATTGCTGTAACTTGTTTTGGATTAGGTTTGCCTTGTGATTTATTTGGACTTCACACTTTAAAGATTAAAGAAACTGATAGGTTATTGGCGCTTAAAACTGAATTAGAAAAATTAGGAGCTAATGTCGAAATAACTAACGAAAGTCTACATTTAAAAAAACGAAAAAAATTTAATTCAAATATCGAAGTAAATACATATGATGATCACAGAATGGCAATGGCATTTGCTCCACTGGCTATTATTAAACCAATTATAATTAACGATCCTAAGGTAATATCTAAATCTTTTCCTTCTTTTTGGAATATTTTAAGTGAATTAAATTTTATAATATCAGAGTACTAGGGTAATTATATACGAATTAACTTGACATTGCTACTTTGAGGAGTGTATATTTGCACTTTTAAATTTTACATCATATGAAATTATCCCATTTTAGTTTTGAATTACCACCCAAATTATTATCTCAGTATCCCACTGATCACAGAGACGAATGTAGGTTAATGGTCCTAGATAAAAAAAAGGAAACTATAGAACACAAAACTTTTAAAGAAGTAGATAGTTATTTTGATGAAGGAGACGCTTTTGTTTTCAATAATACCAAAGTTTTTCCTGCTAGATTAATGGGAAATAAAGAAAAAACTGGAGCTAGAATTGAAGTTTTTCTCTTAAGAGAGTTAAGTGAAGAGCAGAGATTATGGGATGTTTTGGTAGATCCAGCAAGAAAAATAAGAATTGGTAATAAGCTTTATTTTGGAGATGATGATAGTCTAGTTGCTGAGGTTATAGACAATACAACCTCTAGAGGGAGAACATTGCGATTTTTATATGATGGATCATATGATGAGTTTCGACAAGCTCTTTTTGAGTTAGGTCAAACCCCTTTACCAAAATATATTGAAAGAGAAGAAGAAGACTTTGACCGAGAAAGGTACCAAACAATATATGCAAAACATGAGGGTGCTGTCGCAGCGCCTACAGCAGGAATGCATTTTTCAAGACATCTTCTAAAAAGATTAGAGATAAAGGGAATTAATATAGCGGAATTAACATTACACATTGGTCTTGGAACTTTTAATCCTGTAGAAGTGGAAGATCTTTCTAAGCATAAAATGGATTCAGAAGAACTATTTATAAATCAAAAAGCTTGTGATATTGTAAATGCTGCCAAAAAAAATAAAAAAAGAATTTGTGCTGTAGGAACTACTTCAATGAAAGGATTAGAATCTTCAGTCTCCTCTTTTAAAACTTTAAATCCTTATTCTGGTTGGACTCATAAATTTATTTTTCCTCCATACAAATTTAATTTAGCAGATTCTATGATTACAAATTTTCATAATCCTAAATCTACGCTACTTATGATGGCTTCTGCTTTTGGTGGATATGATTTCGTTCAAGAAGCTTATCAAGTTGCTATAAAAGAAAAATATAATTTTAATTCTTATGGCGACGCAATGTTAATTATATAGATAAACTATGAAAAAAGACATACGTTCTTTAAGCCTTAAAGAGTTATGTTCTTTTTTTGAATCTAACAATTTTCCTTCTTTCAGAGGCAAACAGGTATATAATTGGCTTTGGAATAAATCTTGTTTTTCTTTTGATGAGATGACCAATATTTCATTCGAATTGCGAGAAGTTTTAAAGAAAGAATTTGTTATCAATCATATTAAAATAGATGATGTTCAAAAAAGTAAGGATGGCACTATAAAAAATGCAGTATCACTATTTGATAATTTATTAGTTGAATCAGTACTTATTCCAGTTAAAAATAGAACAACAGCTTGTATCTCAAGTCAAGTTGGGTGTAGTTTAGATTGTGAGTTTTGTGCCACATCACGATTAAAAAGAATGCGAAATTTAAAGCCTGATGAAATTTTCGATCAAGCTTCTACAATAAACCTTCAAAGTAAACTTTATTATAATAGACCAATATCAAATATAGTTTTTATGGGTATGGGAGAGCCTTTATTAAATTATAAGAATTTAATTCTTGGAATAGAAAAAATTACAAGTAAAGATGGTTTAGGAATGTCTCCTAAACGAATAACGGTATCTACATCTGGAATTTCAAAATTAATTATAAAAATGGCTGATAATCAAGTGAAATTTAATTTAGCAGTTTCATTACATTCTGCAATTGAAGAAACACGTAATAAAATAATGCCTTTTTCTAAAAAATTTCCATTAGATGAATTATTAGACGCTATAAAATATTGGAACAAAAAAACCGGTAAAATTGTTACATATGAGTACATTGTTTGGAAAGAAATAAATGATGATGTAAAACACATAAATGCATTAGTTAGGTTTTGTAAATCTTCTCCTTCTAAAGTTAATTTAATTGAATATAATAAGACTGAAAATCCTTTTTTTGTTGCTGCAGATGATGAAATAATTGATAAATATATTTCTGAGTTAGAGAAAAATAGAATTCCTGTAACGATAAGAAAATCCAGAGGAAAAGATATTGATGCAGCATGTGGACAACTAGCTAATAAGTTAATTAATTAGCTTGAATTGTATATTTAAAGTATGAAAGAAATCGAAAAAATTAAGTTTCCTATTAAAAATGAAATGGAACTTTTTGAGGGAAAGTTTCTAAAATCGATGAATTCAAATGTCCCTTTGTTAAATAGAATTACTCATTATGTAGTAAATAGAAAAGGCAAACAGATGAGACCAATGTTTGTTTTTTTAACCGCAAAAATGCTTTCTAATGGAAAAATAAATGAAAAAGTATACAGAGCTGCTTCGGTAATAGAGTTGATTCATACAGCTACTTTAGTCCATGATGACGTCGTAGATTCAAGTGATATGCGAAGAGGTTTTTTTTCTTTAAATGCCCTTTGGAAAAATAAAATAGCAGTTTTAGTAGGAGATTTTTTATTGTCTAAAGGAATGCTTTTATGTATTGATCATGAAGATTTTGATCTTTTGAAATTGATTTCAAAATCGGTTAAAGACATGAGTCAAGGTGAGCTTTTGCAAATTGAAAAAGCTAGGAGATTGAATATCGATGAAGAAGTATATTTTGAGATAATTAGAAAAAAAACAGCTTCTTTAATATCTTCATGTTGTGCCTTGGGTGCTTCAGCATCTGGTGTTTCCGATAATAAAATAAATAAACTTGCAAGTTTTGGAGAAAAAATAGGAATTGCTTTTCAATTAAAAGATGATTTGTTTGATTATGGAGATAAAAAAATTGGAAAGCCAGTTGGGATTGATTTGAAAGAAAAAAAATTAACGCTCCCAATAATATATTGTTTAAACAATTCCTCTAAAACAAAAAAAAGATGGCTTATAAATTGCATAAAAAATCATAATAATAATAAAAAGATCATTCGTGAAGTTATATCTCATGTAAAAGAAACAGGTGGGATTGAATACACGATATCTAAACTTAAACAATATCAAAAAGAAGCACTTGAAGAGTTAAGCGAATTTCCTGAAAATCATTACAAAAAAAGTCTAATTGAACTTGTAAATTATGTTATTGAACGAGAATATTAATTTTTTCTTAATATGTTTTTTTAAATGCATTAAAAACATTTTTTTTATTTAAATTCAATAGAAAATTAAATTCATTTTTTGATATCTAAAAATACCATAGATAAAGTTTTTGAACAGTCAAGAGTTGAAGAAGTTATTGGTGACTTTGTACAATTAAAAAAAACTGGCTCAAATTATAAAGCATTAAGTCCTTTTTCTAATGAAAAGACTCCAAGCTTTGTTGTATCTCCTGTTAAACAAATTTGGAAAGATTTTAGTAGTGGCAAAGGGGGCAATTCTGTTGCCTTTTTAATGGAGCATGAACATTTTACTTATCCTGAAGCAATAAAATATTTAGCTAGAAAATATAATATTGAAATTGAAGAGACTCAATTAAATAATGAAGAACGAGAAAAAGCTAGTGAAAGGGAGAGTCTATATATAGTTTCTGAATTTGCGAAAGATTTTTTTAAAAAAACCCTTACAAACTTTAATGAAGGAAAAATAATCGGTCTTTCTTATTTTAAAGAAAGAGGTTTTTCTGTTAAAACCATCAGTGATTTTGATTTAGGTTTTTCGCCAAATGAAATTAATTATTTTTCAAAAAATGCTTTAAAAAAAGGCTATGACAAGATTTATTTAGAAAAAACTGGTCTTTCTATTTTTCAAAATAATAAAACCATTGATAGGTTTAGAGGAAGAGTTATTTTTCCTATCCATAGTATGTCTGGAAGAGTTTTAGGTTTTGGAGCTAGGATTCTTAATAGTGAGTTAAAAACAGCTAAATATTTAAATTCTCCAGAAAGTTTAATTTATAATAAAAGTAAAGTTTTATATGGTATTTATTACGCTAAACAAGATATAGCTAAGCTTGATAATTGTTATATAGTGGAAGGGTATACTGATGTTATTCAGCTTCATCAAAAGGGAATTAAAAATGTTGTTTCTTCCTCTGGAACCGCATTAACAAATGATCAAATAACTCTGATTAGAAGGTTAACTACTAACATTACAATGTTATATGATAGTGATAAAGCAGGTGTTAATGCTACTTTAAGAGGAGTTGACATGATTCTTTCTGCAGGAATGAACGTTAGTATATGTGCTTTTCCTGAGGGTCAGGATCCTGATAGTTTTAGTCAAGAAAGAAGTTTTGAAGAAATCCAAGATTTTTTAAATAAAAACTCAAAAGATTTTATACAATTTAAAGCTTCAATTTTAGCTGATAAAAGTATAGATGATCCTATTTTAAAAGCAAAAACAATTAATGAAATAGTTACTAGTATTTCAACAATTCCAGATAGAATTAAACAGGAAATATATGTTAAACATTGTTCCAAAATTATGGATGTTTCTGAAGATGTCTTGTTTAATTCATTAGCTCAGCTTAATAAAAGTGAGGTTTCTTATTTAAATAAAAGAAAAGTTACCAAGATTCAGAAAACTCCTAATAATATAAAAGTTGATATTTTATTTGAGTTAGAAAAAAAAATAATTGAAATTTTACTATTGTATGGAAATCAAAAAGAAAAGTTTAAAGAAATTATTTTAAAAAAAGACGATAATAGTCAAATTGTCATGGAACCAATTACTATTGAATCTCTTGTCTATGAAAAAATATTTTTGGATTTACAACAGGACGAAGTTAAGTTTACAAACGAATCATTCAAAGTTCTTTATAAAATAATTATTAATGAACTTCAAAATAACGGGAAATTAGTTTTAGATGTATTTTTAAATAGTTTAGATCCTGAGTTGTCTAATCATGTGACATCCATTTTAATGAATGAAGATAGGTATCAGCTTCATGATTGGTTTAGTAAGGATATTGTAGTTAAGGACAAAAAAAAGGTAATTTCTCAGTTAGTCTCTGAAACAATACTAAGTTTAAGAACATATTTAATCAATGAAAAAGTTAAAGAACTTCAAGAGGAAACACAAAATAATTTAGATGATAATAGTGAAGTATTAGAAGAAATTACAGATTACTACAAGTTAAAATCTTTATTGTCTAAAAGACTCAATAGAGTGCTTTAATTTATCTTAACTCATCAGGAATTAAATAAATAGGAATAGGAATCATTTTATGAAGATTTTGTTTATTGAATTTGTTTAATATCTCAAAAACTTCTTTTTCTCTTCCATTGTATTCAAAAGATTTATTTCCGAAATCTTTTTCTTTCATTGCCCATTCTAATTCTTTATATGTCGCGCCAATTTGATCTTCATCTGTTCTGTCATCGTCCCACAAACCATCAGTTGGTTTTGCTTTTATAATATCACTAATAATTTCTAATTCTTTAGCAATTTCGAATACTTCGGTTTTATAAAGATCAGCAATAGGACTAATGTCAACTCCTCCATCTCCATATTTAGTATAAAAACCAATTCCAAAATCTTCAACTTTGTTCCCAGTTCCAGCAACTAAACTGTTATTAAGACTGGCGTAATAATACAAAGTTGTCATTCTTAATCTTGACCTTGAATTTGCTAGAGATAATAAATTGTTTTTGTTAGAATTTAATTCAACAGAATTTTCAAAAGAGCTAAAGGTCTTGCTTAAGTCGATCGATTTAAAAGAAACATTAGGAAATCTTTCTTTTAGCCATTTTAGATGATTTAAAGCTCTACTTTGCTCATCTTTACTTTGATAGATAGGAAGATCTAAGCATAGAACAGGTAATCCTGTTTTTGCACAAAGAGTAGATGTAACTGCAGAGTCAACTCCACCTGAAACTCCAACCACAAAACCATTTGTTTGAGACTTTAGACAATAATTTTTTAACCAATCTGATATGTTTTCAATAATTTTTTTTGAATTCATTAATTAAAAATATTTTATGTAATTGAAATTATTGATTTAGTTTATATTAATTTTGATACTATTAATTATTGGTTAGTAAAATTAATGGTTTTATGATTGATTATAAAATTTACAAAGTTTTTTTATGCTATTTTTTTATTATTCTTCTAGGATGTGAATCAAAGATTTTAAATGAGAATGTAGTTATACATCGTTTTGAAAATGAATTTTATAATTCTAGTGAGAATGATCTGCAAATATTAATTAATAAGTATCCTTATTTATTTCCAAGTCAGTTTCCAACTGAAAACTGGAAATCTTTTTTAAAAGATTCAACCAGATTGAGTGTTTTTAAAAGAACCTCAAAAGTATTTAAAGACCTTTCGAAAGAATCTAAAGAAATGTCTCAAATTTTCAACAGATTAGAAAATATATTTCCAAAATTTACAAAACCAAAAGTAATCACCCTTAATTCCCAAACTGAATATGAAAATCGTATTATATATGCTGATTCATTGTTATTAATTTCTTTAGATTCTTACCTAGGTAGTAATTTTTATCCTGATTTACCTGAATATTTGTCATTTAATATGAAAAAAGAATACATATCTAACGATATTTCTGAAAAAATATCTGAAAATTTTATTCAAAAAGCTACAGATAGAACATTACTCAGTGAAATGATATATCATGGGAAAATTTTGTTTCTGAATAGACACTTGACTCCATTCAATCAGGAGTATTTAATTTTTCATTCAGCCCAAAGTAAGATTAAATGGGCAGAAGATAATGAGTTTAATATTTGGAGTTTCTTTATTGAAAACGACCTTTTATTCAGTACAAGAAATGACTTAAAATCAAGGTTTATTTCATCTGCTCCTTTTTCTAAATTTAATTTGGATATAGATAAAAAATCTCCTGGCAGCATTGGAAAGTGGATAGGCTATAAAATTGTAAATTCGTATATGAACAATAATAATATTACTATAAAAAATTTTTTAATTGTAGATTATTATGAAATTTTTATGAAATCAAAATATAAACCTAAAAAAAAATGAAAAAGACTCGAATATCGTTTGATGTAGAATTAGATGAAAATAAAGTTCCAGAAAATATCAAATGGTCAGCACCTGATGGCGGAGTATCTAATGAGGATTCTAAGGCTGTATTTTTATCCGTATGGAATCATAATAAGCAAGAAACTTTGAAAATTGATTTGTGGACAAAAGATATGCCATTAGATCAAATGAATGTGTTTTTTCACCAAACACTAGTGAGTATGAACGAAACTTTTTTTAAAGCGACGCAAAATGAAAAAATGAGTGATTCTTTTAAGCAGTTTTGTGAATATTTTGCTGAGAATTTAAAACTTCAATCTTATAAAAAATCATAGATCTGTATATATAAAATTTAAAATTTCATCTCTCCCTTTTTTTGTTTTTGATGAACTAACGATAAATTCTGGATGAATTTTAATTTTTTTAAAAATTTCTGTGATATAGTTTTCAGCTTTTTTTTCTTTTTGAGTAACCTTTAATTTATCTTCTTTTGTAAAAATTATTTTAAAGTTAATACTATTCTCACTCAGCCATTCCATAAATTCTGTATCAATTTGTTGAGGATTAAGCCTAATATCAATTAATAAAAATGTTATTGTAATTTTATTTCTATTCGTAAAATAATCTACAATAATACTTTCAATTTTCTTTTTTTCTTTTTTAGAAATTTTAGCATAGCCATAACCTGGAAGATCTACTAAATACCAATTGTTATTTATAAAAAAATGATTTATTAATAATGTTTTTCCTGGATTACCGGAAATTTTGGCAAGCTTTTTATTTTGGGTCAGCATATTTATCAAGGAAGATTTTCCAACATTTGACCTACCTATAAAAGCAAATTCAGGAATATTGTTTTGTGGGCAGTCAATAGTTTTTGAACTACTTTTTATAAAATTACTAGACTTAATAATCATGTCTAAAAATTTTTTTCAGAAAACCACTTTTTAACAACAATATTGAATTCATCTGGATGTTCCATCATAGGAGCATGCCCACATTTTTTAATCCAATATAATTTTGAATTTGGAAGAAGTTTGTCAAATTCTTTAGCAACATTTGGAGGAGTTACTTTATCATCTTCTCCCCAAATTAGTGCTGTTGGTGTCATGATTTTCGGAAGATCTTTAGCCATATTATGTCTTATTGCACTCTTTGCCATAGCTAGAATTTTAATTACCTTTCTTCTATCATTGACTGATTCAAAAACCTCGTCAACAACCTCTTTGGTGGCTATTTTTGGAGAATAAAAAACATCTTGGGTTTTTTTTTTGATAAAATTATAATCCCCTCTTTTTGGATATGTATCTCCCATTGCATTCTCGTAGAGACCAGAGCTTCCCGTTAATACCAGCCCTTTTGTTTGGTCTGGAAAAAGTTTTGCATGTAAGAGACCTACATGTCCTCCTAAAGAGTTTCCAACTAAAATTGCTTTATCTAGTTTTAAAAATTTTATGAAATTATTTATAAATTTCGCAAAGTATTTCACATTTGTATTTAAAAGTGAAGCTGTGTATATAGGAAGTTCAGGCATAAAAAGCTTATATCCTAGTTTTGGAAAGTGAGTAATAAAACCTTCAAAATTTCCAAGACCACCCATCAAACCATGTAGAATTATTATAGGTTCTCCTTTTCCGATAACCAAATATTTGAACTCTCCTTCTTCAATATGTTTTTTTTTAATCATAAAAAATATATACTTCATTGCAAATATAACCAATTCGGATTTATAAATTTTAATCAATTTTTATTTATTTATATAAATATTTAGTTATTAGATTATTGATAAACAGACATTTATGTTAATGGAATTCTAGATAAATTAATTTATTAACAAAGTGGGTAAAAGTGGGTAAAAGTGGTAAAATTTCAATATATTTGAGTCTATACACAAAAATTAATAGTGACTAATTTAATTGGAACATATGAATGTAAGGCAGATGTTAAAGGGCGGTTATTATTGCCAATTTCTTTAAAGAGACAATTAGGCGCTCAAGTAAATGAAAATTTTATTTTAAAAAGATCTGTTTTCCAAACTTGTTTAGAATTACATCCTTTTGCGGAATGGAAATTAACAATGGATAAAGTCAATAAGCTAAATAGATTTTTAAAAAAAAATAATGACTTCATTAGAATGTATACAGCAGGTGTTAGAGTTGTGAATTTAGATAGTAATGGAAGAATTTTAATTCCTAAAGATTTATTAAAATCTCATTTTTCTAAAAACAACCTTGTCTTAACTACTGCTATAAACATGATAGAAATTTGGGATAAAGAATCTTATGAAAAAGTAATTGGTGATTCAGAAACAGATTTTGCTGCATTATCTGAAAAAGTAATGGGAAATCAACAAGATGACAATGTATCATAGTCCAGTTATGTTAGAGGAGTCAATTGAAAGTCTCGATATAAAAGGGGATGGAGTTTATGTCGATTTAACTTTTGGAGGAGGAGGACATTCAAAAGAAATATTAAATTCCTTAAGTGACAAAGGAAAGTTATTGGCCTTTGATCAAGATTTAGATGCAATAGAAAATAAAATTTTAGATAATAGATTTTTATTGATTAATCAGAATTTTAAGTTTTTAAAACAAAATTTAAATTATCTCGGATATCCAATGGTTGATGGCATATTAGCAGATTTAGGAGTTTCATCTTATCAATTTGATAAGCCAGAAAGAGGATTCTCTATTAGACATGAATCTAAGTTAGATATGAGAATGAATAAAAATGGAGAATTTACAGCATCTGATATATTAAATAATTATTCTGAATCTGAATTATCAAAAATATTTTATAATTATTCGGATCTGAGAAATTCAAGGGCTATCGCAAAATTAATTATTGAAAAAAGAAATGAAAATAAAATTATTTATACTGAACAGTTTAATAGAATATTAAATCCTTTTCTATCTAAAGGTTTTGAAAATAAAACTCTAGCAAAAATATATCAAGCATTAAGAATTGAAGTTAATGATGAAATAGAAGTTTTAAAACAATTATTAGTTCAGTTGCCAGATGTAATTAAAAAAGGAGGAAAGATTGTGATAATCACATACCATTCAGTTGAAGATAGATTAGTTAAAAGGTTTATTCAGAACGGATGTTTTGAGTCAGAACCCATTAAAGATGATTTTGGCAAATATAAATTGCCTTTTAAAAAGTCTTTTAAGTTTAAAGTGCCTAGTGACAAAGAAACCAAAATAAATAGTAGATCTAGAAGTGCAAAATTAAGGTCTGCAGAAAAAATATGAGTAAAATAAATAAAATAGTTTTAGGAAATTTTTTAATTGAAGAAGGATCTTTAAGAAACTGGAGATTCGTAATTTTTCTTTTTACAATGGCAATTTTAATGATTTTTTCTTCTCATTCAGTTGATAAAAAAATTATATCAATAAGTGATTTTAAAAATGAAATTTCTGTTTTAGAAAGTAAATTTTTGGAAAATAGAAAGAAAGTTATGAAACTAAAAATGGAATCAAATGTTGCTTTATTAATGAAAGAAAGAAAGATTAAAACATCTAACAAACCACCAAAAAAAATAATTATAAATTAATGTTAACCAATCAAAAACAATTTTTATACAGGCTATATTTCGTTGCTAGTATTCTAGTTGTTTTAGCTTTAGGAATTGGTTACAAAATTTTTGATATTCAATTTTTGAATGGTGATAAGTTTAGAAATTTAGCTAAAGCAAAATCAATTCAAAACTTTATAATCTCTCCTAAAAGGGGTAATATATATTCAGATGATGGAAGCTTATTGGCTTCTTCATCGACTAATTATGATATATATTTTGATGCGGTAACTGTCTCAAATAAAAATTTTAATAAATACATTGTTCCACTTTCTAATGCATTATCCCAAAAGCTAAGTAAATCTGAAGAGTTTTATAAAAATTCTTTAAATAACGCAAAAAGAGAAAACAAACGATATCAACTTATAGCTAGAGATATTTCAATTGATGTTCTGAACGATATAAAAAAAATGCCATTATTTAATATGGGTGGAGTTAGAGGAGGATTAATTATTGAAAAAAAATTATCAAGAGAATACCCTTTAGGTAAAATTGCGGAGAGAACTATAGGATACGAACGAAAAAATAAAAAAAATATATATGTTGGTGTAGGGTTAGAACATGCATTTGGAGAGATATTAAGAGGAAAGAATGGATCTCAGTTAATGCAGAAAATATCGAATGGAAAATGGAAAAGTATTCAAAGTTCAGAGGAAATAGTCCCAAAACCTGGGTTAGATATAGTTAGTACAATTAATGTTGATTTTCAGGATATAGTTCACCATTCACTTTTAGGACAATTAGAGGAGTTTGAAGCAGATCATGGAACTGTTGTGGTAATGGAAACTAGTACAGGAGCAATAAAAGCTATTTCTAATTTGGGAAGAACATCGAATGGAAAATATTATGAGAAATTAAATTATGCGGTTGGAGAATCGCATGAGCCAGGTTCTACTTTTAAATTAATGGCTATGGTAGCTGCTCTCGAAGACAATATTATAGATTCTTCTACTTTAATTGATACCAAAGATGGAATACTATCTTTTTATGGAAGTAAAGTTAGAGATTCTAAAAAAGGAGGTTATGGAAAAATATCAGTTAATGATGTATTTAAGTTTTCATCTAATACTGGAATTGTAGATATAGTTACTCGTGGATATGGCGATAACCCAAAAAAATTCTCAGATAGATTGTACAATATGGGCTTAAACTCTGTTCTAAATTTATCAATAAAAGGAGAGGGAAAACCAATAATTCCTCATCCAAATGATAAAAGTTGGAATGGGCTTTCATTACCCTGGATGGCTTATGGATATGGGGTGTCTTTAACTCCACTTCAAACATTAGCATTTTATAATGCGGTCGCGAACGAGGGAGAGTTATTAAAACCAGTTTTTATAAATAATACAAGTTCTTATGACTTAAAAAATAATGTTATTCAAAAAACAGTACTAAATCCCTCAATCTGTTCAAAAGAAACTCTATCTAAAGTAAAATTAATGATGGAGAATGTAGTAAATGAAGAAGGAGGAACGGCTTATAATATAAGATCAAAGGAATTTAAAATTGCGGGAAAAACCGGCACTTGTCAAGTGGATTATAATACAGATAATGTAGAATATATATCTACTTTTGTTGGATACTTCCCTGCTGAAAAACCGAAATATTCATGTATAGTAGTAGTTCATAAACCAAATAAAAGTAAAGGATACTATGGTTCAACTGTTGCTGCTCCAGTATTTAAAAAAATAGCTGAAAAATTATATTCATTAACTCCTCAATTTAAAGGAGAATTTACTTGGCAAGATATTTCTAAAAG
>TARA_B110000438_G_scaffold295032_1_pt1 | contig 12937 bp, 16 predicted proteins | sample TARA_B110000438 | Tara Oceans TARA_B110000438 (sample SAMEA4398413) | marine metagenome | biome: Polar Biome; feature: [MES] marine water layer (ENVO:01000295) within the mesopelagic zone...; material: water (ENVO:00002006), including particulate matter (ENVO:01000060) such... | reverse complement strand
AACCGTTACACCACCCAGGCATTCCTTGTTTTTATATTATTTTTATGTGTATTTAAAAGTATATTATAAATGATTAATAGCTAGCTTTAGCCAGCATGGAAAATGCTATGCTTTAATAAGAATATAGATTTATTAAATATTTTAATCATTGTTCTCTTTTAACAAAAATTGTAAATTTTACAACATATAATTGAAATTTATAAAAATTAATCAATTTAATGATAGTTTTATGGAAAAAAAAATAAAGTTAATAGAAAGTGAATTTGATAAATTTAATCAATTTTATAAAAAAAAAAAAAATAAAGATGCCATTAAGTGTTTAAAAGATATTTTAAAATTAGATCCAAAAAATCTACAAGCTCTTTTCTTTTTGGGTACAATAAATGTAGAAAATAAAAAATTTGATGAAGCCAAAAAAATTTTGCTAGATTTTGTCAAAATCAACCCAAATTATCCAAACGTATATTATAACCTTGGTATAATTAATTATAATTTGAATGAACTAAAAGAATCAATTAGTAATTATCAGACAACTTTAAAAATTAATAAAAATCATACAGATGCATTGAATAATCTTGCAAAAGTATATAAGGAACTAAATCAGCTTAATAAAGCCAAATTTTATTATGAAGAATGTTTAAGTATCGAACCTGATAAAAAAGATGCTTGTATTGGCTATTCTAATTTATTATTAAAAATGAATGATCACATTGGTGGACTTAAATATCTCCAAAAAGGTGCTGGTATAATAAGATTTAATAATGGAAATGTTGAAATTATATAAATTTTTATGAAAAGAATATTAATTAATAAAAATAAAACACATTTTATAGGATCTTGGAATTTACAAAATGATGAACTTTGTAAAAAAATAATATTATTTTTTCAAAATAATAAAGATTTACATTTACAGGGAATGACATCTCGTGGAAAAAATTTAGAAGTAAAAAAAAGAACCGATATATCTGTAAAAGGAGATGATTTAAAAAATGAAAAATTTGTATTATTAAAAGAATATATAACTGAATTAAATCAATGTTATTTAGATTATTTAGAACAGTGGCCATTTTTAAAAACAATAGCAAATAAAATGGATATTGGACCATTCAATATAGGGGAATATTTACCAGGAGATCATTTTAGTCATATACATTCTGAAAGAACTTCTATTAATTCTTTACATAGACTTTTTGCTTTTATGACATATTTAAATGATGTAGAAGATGGTGGACATACCAATTTTCATCATTACAATATTAATATTAAACCAGAAATTGGAAAAACAATAATTTGGCCAGCAGAATGGACACATGCACATGCTGGAGAAGTTTTAAAGTCTGGAAAAAAATATATTATTACTGGATGGATTCATTTTCCATTTGAATAAAAAAAATTAATGATTTATTTTTATAGTGGTGGTCCCGGGTGGACTCGAACCACCGACACACGGATTTTCAATCCGATGCTCTACCAACTGAGCTACAGGACCATAATTAATATCTAAAGGTAATTCTACCTTTGGTTAAATCATAAGGTGTAACTTCAACCATTACATTATCACCAGTTAAAACTCTAATTCTATTTTTTCTCAATTTTCCAGCAGTATGAGCTAAAACCTCATGATTATTTTCAAGCTTAACTCTGAACATTGCATTGGGCAATAATTCTATTACTTTTCCTTTAAATTCTAATAAATCTTGTTTAGTCAAATTGATAACCTTTATTTTTTAATTCTAATTTTAACTGATTTTGCATGACCTTTTAATCCTTCAAAATCTGCAAGTGTTATAACTGAAGGTCCAAGTTTTTCAATACCTCTTTTTGTTAAATTTGTATAAGAAATTGCCTTTAAAAAATCATAAACGGATAAACCAGAGGAAAATTTTGCAGTGCCATTTGTTGGTAAAACGTGATTTGGGCCAGCTAAATAATCACCAAACGCTTCTGTAGAATATTTTCCTAAAAAAATAGACCCAGCATTAAAAATCTTATTTTTTAAATAATTATAATTTTTTATATTCAGCATAAGATGCTCAGGAGCAATTATATTTATAATTTTTCCAATTTCATTTAAAGAAGTACATTTAATAAATAAACCAAATTTATCCAAGCTATATGTGGCTATCTTTTTTCTGGGTAATAATTTTAATTGTTTTTTAATGGAAAAATTTATTTTTTTTATAATATCATCATTAATTGATAATAAAATACTTTGAGAATATTTGTCATGTTCAGCTTGTGAAATTAAATCTGATGCTATCCATTCTGCATTTGAGTATTTATCTGCTACAATAGTTAACTCGGATGGTCCTGCAATTTTATCTATTCCAACATCTCCAAAAACTTCTTTTTTTGCTGCTGTCACAAATCTATTTCCTGGTCCAACTATTTTATTAACTTTTTCTACTTTGGTTGTTCCATATGCTAGGGCAGCAATTGCTTGTGCTCCTCCAATAGAATAAATTTTATTTATTTTACATTTTTTTGCAGCATAAATTACACCTGGATTTAATCTTCCTTCAATCAAAGGAGTTGCCATAAATATCTTTTTAACTTTAGCTAAAAGTGCTGGTATAGCATTCATTAAAACAGTACTAGGATATGATGCAGTTCCTCCAGGAACATAAATACCCACTTTTTCAATTGGAAAATATTTGTATTCAAATTTATTTTGAAAATTATCTTTTAAATAAAAGTTTTTAAATTTTTGATTAGAATGATAATTAACAATTCTATCAAAAGCTAGATCAATTGATTTTTTGACATTCTGATCAAGTTGTTTAATACATTTTTTTATTTCAATATTAGAAACAATTATTTTTTTATTATTACTAAATTTTTTTTCATATTTAAGTAATGCCAAATCTCCTTTTTTTTTAATATCATCTAAAATTTTAAATACTTTTGGATCTCTTAAGTTTGTATAATTTTTTCTCAAGTTTAAAAATTCACCTAAAATTTTATAAAATTGTTTATTTTTTGAATTTAATTTTTTAATCATTTAATATCTTATGTTTAGGATAATTTTTTACCTCTCTATATATTTCTTGATCATCTAATATAACATCTATTATTTCTGAGTGAATAGAAACTATAATATTCCCAGAAAATATTAAATTTATTTTATAAAAAAAATTTTTTTCAATGAAGGGTTTAATAGTTAATAACTCAAGGTTTTTTTTTCCTTTATTTTGGTCTACATTTTTAGATAAAACCTTATCAACAAAATTAAATCTTAAGTAACTATCTATTCTTTTGTATTTTCTAAAAACCCCTTTTTCTAAGTCTTCCCACATAAATCTATTTAATTTTACTATAAAAATTTTATTTTTTTTTAAGAAAACTAAATCTGAAATTTTTATAATCGCATCCTGACAATATGCTGAAATTGTTTTTAAATCTTCAATATTATTACCTATTAATTTTAATTTATTTCTAGACTCTTTCATTTAATTCTTTTTATTCTTGCTCCACATTTAGAAAGTTTTTTTTCAATATTTTCATAACCTCTATCCAGGTGATAAATTCTATTAATTGTAGATTTTTTATTAGAAATAAGCGCAGCTATTACCAATGAAACTGAAGCCCTTAAATCGGTTGCCATAAGCTCAGCTCCATTTAATTTTTTATTTCCTTTAATTATTGCTTTTCTTCCTTTAACTAAAATATCAGCCCCCATTCTATTCAATTCTGAAACATGCATAAATCTATTTTCAAAAATATTTTCTTCAATAATCGATTGATTGTTTCCCTTACACATTAAGACCATTAACTGTGCTTGTAAATCGGTTGGAAAACCGGGATATGGAGCAGTTTTAATATTTATACTTTTTACAATTGCTGGTCCAATAACTAAAACTTTATTTTTTTTTTCAATAATCTTAGCTCCTATTTTTCTCAAAATCGAAATTTCTTTATTTATAATTTTTGGTTCAACATTTTTTATTAATACTCTTCCTTTGGTGGCAGCTGCGGCTACCATATAAGTTCCCGCTTCTATTCTATCGAACATAATTCTATAATTAATATCTTTTAATTTTTTTACACCATCAATTTGGATTTTTCTTTTTCCTATCCATTTAATTTTTCCACCAAGCTTTATCAAAAAATTACATAAATCTTTTACCTCAGGCTCTATTGCGCAGTTGTTTAATATAGTTCGTCCCCTGGCTTTCACTGCAGCAATTAATAAGTTTTCGGTTGCGCCAACCGAAATTTTTTGAAATTTAATTTTTGCTCCTTTTAGACCATTTTTAGCAACAGCATATATATAACCATCAATTATCCTAAACTTAACTCCCATTTTTTTTAGGGCATCAATATGTATATTGACTGGTCTTAATCCAATGGCACATCCTCCTGGCAAAGAAACTTTTGCTTTATTAAACCTTGAAAGTAAAGAACCGAGAACTAAAATTCCTGCTCTCATTGTCTTAACTAGTTTATATTTAGCTACCGTTTTTTTTATTTTATGATTATTTATTTTTATAGTTTTTTTATTTTTATTAATTTCAATTATAGATCCTAAAGATATTAATAATTCTACCATTGTACTAATATCTCTAACTGATGGTATGTTTGTTAAAGTTATTTTATTTGCCAAAATACTTGCTGCTAAAATTGGCAACGATGCATTTTTAGACCCTGAAATATTTATAGAACCTTGGAGTTTTTTTCCTCCAGTAATTTCTAACTTTTCCATAAATTAAACTTTAGGAAGTGTAACGCCTTTTTGACCCATATACTTTCCTTTTCTATCTGCATATGTAGTTTTTGGTCTTTCATTTCCTTTTAAAAAAATAAATTGTGCAACTCCCTCATTTGCATATATTTTTGCTGGCAAAGGTGTTGTGTTAGAAAATTCTAGTGTTACAAAGCCTTCCCAACCTGGCTCTAAGGGAGTAACATTAACTATTATTCCACATCTTGCATAAGTTGATTTACCCAAGCAAATAACCATTACATCATTTGGTATCTTAAAATATTCTATTGTACTCGCAAGTGCAAAAGAATTTGGAGGTATAATGCATTCATTAGTTTTCTTTGTAACAAAATTACTTTGTTTAAAATTCTTTGGATCTACAATTTCAGAATTCACATTTGTAAAAATTTTAAATTCATTTGAAACTCTTGCATCATATCCATAAGATGACAATCCATAAGATATTTTTTTACCCCTTACTTGTTTCTTCTTAAATGGATAGATCATCTTATGATCTTTTGCCATTTTATTAATCCACTTATCTGAAAGAACTGTCATGGTTTTTTTTTATTTTTTTTTTGAATTCTTTTCTTTTTTTTAAATTTTTTTTTAATGCTTTTTCTAACTTTTGAATATAAAGTTTTTTCTTATTCATTGTCAATTAGATACAAAAAAAATTATTTAGATTTATTTGGATTTGTTAAGTCTTCTAGAGTTATCGGTTTTTGTATATCATGCATCACTCTTTTTTCTTTTTCTCCATTTTCAATAATTCCTTTTTTTGCTTTTTTCAGAGCTAAACGTTCCTCGCGCTTAGCTTGTTTTAGCATAGCTCTTTCACCTCTTTTAGATTTGTAATCGTAATGAATGCCCATAAACTTATCTCTTATTAATGTAATTTATATATTTACTTGTAAAAATTTAACATTTCAAGATATGAAAAAATTATGGCAACTTTTTGCATATATTGGACAAGAAAAATAGGAAAAATTTCAACTAATAAAGAACATTCTCTATATCAATTGTACCAAAAGAATTCGATGAGTTTTTTGAATTATTTTCTCCTAAATGTTGTATTAAACAACAATCAATTATTTTTTTATCTTTAATTAAAACTGGCAAAACATATCTATTAAAAAAACCAGAAGGAGTATTATAATGCATTAATCCAGCATTTGCTCTTTCTCTAATTAATATATCTTCATGAGCATTTTTATAAAATAAAAAATCTGGGTTACTTGCTTCGGTGTTTAAATATTCATCCATTAATTTTCTGTCATAAAAATAACACGCTTGATATGGATTTGTTACATTAATAAAAGCTATAATTTTATTTTTTGAAATTAATTTTGGAATTTTATTATAATTTATCTTTTCTAAGATATCTGAACTATAAATTTTTTTATCATTTTTATTTAATTCAGTTCTAAAAAATTGAGGTATAAGATTATATTGATTTAGTATTTCTCTACTCTTTTGCCAATATATTATATTTGATTTATCAATTAAAATATCATCCTCTAAATACATAAAATGTGAATAAGAATCATTTTTTATCTTTTCTCTCATAATAACAAAATGTGCCCAAGGGAGTAAATACGGATGATATAAATTTTTAACATTATGAATTTCTATCTTATTGTCATTTTTTATTATTTCAGAATAATTTGGAAAGTCTTTTAATTCTCCATCAGTAACAATTTTAATTTCAACTTTATTACCTATATTTTGCAAATTTTCACAAACTTTTTTTAACTGATCTAGTCTATTTGTTTTAAAATAAAAACAAACACAAACCATAACGTGCTTGGGTAAATATTTTTCATCTTCATTAATTTTATTTTTGTTTAAAAAAAGCTCCTCGTTGAATTCAATATTTTTTATATTATTTTTTTTCCAATTTAAAAATTTAATGGAGTATAAAGTTTTTTTTTCTTTTTTTATGACTGATTTGATTAATTTTCTTATTTTTTCTAATAAAAAGATTTGTATATTTATAAAAAAATTTTTTGACATTTAAAATTAAAATATTATATCGATTTAACTTTTTTCTTGATATTAATTATTATAAGTTAAATTTCTAAATGTATTCAAGAAAAAAAAATAGTGTACTCATTTTTTTAGGTTTTTTATCAGCAGTAATTGGAATTTTTTTGATTTTATATCAGCTTAATTTTGAAAATTACTGGATTGATGAGCTGGCTTCTTATTGGCAGGCTGATCCCACTCTATCCCTCAAAGAAACACTTGCAAGAAATGCGGAAGTGGATGGTAAGCCTGTTTTACAATATATATTTTTGTTAAAATATTTTTTTAAATTGTTTAATTATGATTCAAATGCAGGTCGTTATTTGTCTTCATTGTTTGGTATTTTATCTTTATTTTCAGTTTTTTTTTTATCATTTCAAATAAAAAAATCTTTTGAGGAAGCTGTTTTTTGTTTAATATTAATTTCATTGAATATTTATCTAATAAAATATTCACAAGAACTAAGACCCTATACCTATATTTTTTTTTTAAGCTCATTAAATATAATTTTCTTTTTTAAAATATTAGAAAAAAATTTATTAATTAAAAATAAATTAATGTATTCCTTTTTATTTGTAATTTCATCGCTGTTAAGTTTATCAACACACCCCTTTGTATTGTTAATTTTTTTTACTCAAATTATTTATGTTTTTTATATTTCTTATTTCTATAAAAGCAAAATACGTCTATTTTTAATTTTATTACCAGTAATTTTTATTTTATATTTTTATTTTAATTATGATTTTATTCTAAAAAATATAAAGGGCGAAGACGAAACAAATATCTGGATTACATCACTAACTAATAAATTTTATTATGATTATTTTTTTTCAAGATTTTTTGGATCAAAAATAATGGGTACAATTTATTTAGTAACTTTAATTTATCTGATAATAAAATTACAAAATCAAATTTTTAAGAAACAAAGTAAACTTTTGTTTTTTGTTTTTTTAATAATAATATCTTATTTAATTCCTCTAACTTACGGAATATTATTTAGACCTATATTAACTGATAGATATATAATATTTATATTAATTGGAATTTTTTGCCTAATATCAAGTTTAACATTATCTTTATCATCGCAAAAAATTAAATATTCAATAATAATTATTTTACTTTTTTCAACAATAGTAAATCTTTTTATTGAAATTAAATTAAGAGTTATTGCAAAGCCAGAATTCATTAAAGCGATAAATTATATAGAATTATCAAAGATAAAAAAAGTAGGGGTTATCGCAGGGGATAATACTACCTACAATCTTATAAGAAACTATTTAAAAGACATAAATAGTGACTTCAAATATTTTGAATTAAAAAACAATTTAAAAATTAAAGATAATTTTTTCTTGTTATGTTATGAACCAATAGTTGGTTATAATTGTGATTTTGATAATTACAAAACTGACAGATACAATGTTTTAGAATTAAAAAAATTTACTCTTATTAAAATTGCTAAAATTGAAATTGTAAACTAATTTATTTTTTTAAAATCTAAATTTTTTTCGAAGAACAAACGTAAAAACAAAAATTAATAAAAAGCATACTAAAGGTATATAAATGTCGGGAGATTTAATAATGGTCATTAAATTTGGCATTTCCTCACTTAAACCAATTACTTTTTCAAGCCCACTTCCAAGTGAGGTTAAAATAAAAATTGAAGGTAAAAGACCAATTGCAGTTCCAAAGAAATAATTTTTTAGTTTTATATTAAATAGTACTGGTAATAAATTTGCTATTCCAAAAGGTATTGCGGCAACTATTCTGTATATTATCATAATAAAAAATTCTTGTTTTCTAAATCTTGATTCCAGATGTTTAAATTTACTTAAAAAATTTTTTTTTATTAAATCTATAAAAAAGAATTTTCCTAACAAATATAAAGTGCTTGCACCCAATGTTAGACTTAATACAACCAATAAAGTTCCAATCCATTTCCCAAAAACAAATCCACCAAACAAAGCTATTGGTGTTCCAAATCCCAGCAAGGAAACCCAAATAATTGTAAAAATTATTACAAATATAAATAAAAGGATTTCATTGTTTTCCTTGAGCTCTAAAAAAAATTCTCTATTTGCTTGTATAAATTGGTAACTTCTCAATTCTTCTAGGGTAAAATTTGAAAAAAAAAAATATAGAGAAAGGGATAAGATCAAAAGATAGCAGCAACCTATTACTAATTTTATTATTTTATTTGATCTTATATCATTCATAATTAACTGTACTTATTTGGTGATATTTTCTATAAGTAGCTCAAATTTAACACAAATACTTTAATTATGAAACGAACATATCAACCAAGTAATCTAGTTAGAAAAAGAAGCCATGGATTTAGATCTAAAATGAGAACTAAAGGTGGTAGAAAAACTTTAGCTAGAAGAAGATCAAAAGGTAGAAAAAGTCTAACGGTATAAATAAATGATTAAGTTATCTTGCCTTAATTCAGATAATGAATTTAAAAAATTGTTAAGACTAAAAAAAATATATACCAATTATTTCATTCTATATTTTGGAAAAATTTATACTAACGAAGTAAGTAATTATTTAAAAATAAGTTTTGTTACTAAAAAAAAAATTGGCAATGCTGTAAAAAGAAATAGAATAAAAAGAAAATTAAAATCAGCAGTTCAAAAAAATTTGGATAAAAGTTTTTTAAAAAATAAAAATTATGCTTTTTTAATAATTGCAAAAGCTGAGAGTTATAAAGAAAAATTTTCTATTTTAAGTAACAAAATAGATGAAACTTTTAAAAGGGTAGAGAAAATAATTAATTAAAATGGAAATATTAGGAAAATTATTAATTAAAGCGATAAAAATTTATAAGTATTTATTATCACCATTATTGTTTTCAAGTTGCAGATATTTACCTACATGTTCAGAATATTTTATAGATTGTATTAAAATAAATGGACCATTCAAAGGGTCATACCTTGGAATAAAACGAATTTTAACTTGTCATCCAATTAAATTTTTAGGTGCTGGGCAGGGCTTTGATCCCGCTCCAAATTTAAAAGAAAAGAAATAAAACTATGGATTCAAAAAATGTAATTGCTGCTATTTCACTATCTGCAATGGTTATTATATTATATTCATTATTTTTTGCTCCAGAACCAAGGCCAATAAATAATAATAAGAATAATATAACAACAGAAACAAATGAAAATAATTCTGAATCAACTACGCCAAGTATCAAAGAAAAACCATCGAGTGATAAAGTTTTAAGAGAAGATGCTTTAAAATTAAGTGAAAGAATTAAAGTTGAAAATAATAATATAATTGGTTCAATATCTTTAATGGGCTCAACTATAGACGACATCACATTTAAAAAATATAATACAAAACTTAATTCAGATGAAAACGTAGTATTACTTAATCCAAAATCTTCAGAAAATGGATATTTTGTTGAAAATGGCTGGTCAACTACTAACAAAAATATTGAAATGCCAGATGGTTCTTCTTTATGGAAAGTAATTGGTAACAATAAACTTACACCGAATAACCCTGTTAAGTTGCAGTGGATAAATAAGCAAGGCTTAGTTTTTACAAATACATACCAACTAGATGATAAATACTTATTTAAACTTAATCAAAAAATAGAAAATAAATCAGATGATATTTTTGATTTCTATCCATATGCACAAATAATAAGAAACATAAAACCAAATGTAACAAATTTTTACATTCTTCACGAAGGTCTGCTTGGTGTTTTTGATGAAACACTTCAAGAAGAAGATTATGATGATATAGAAAAAGAAAAATTTACAGCTAAAGCTACTTCTGGTTGGCTTGGTATAACAGATAAATACTGGATTACAGCAGTTGTTCCAGAAAAAAATAAAAAATTTACATCTGAATTTGAATTTGAAAATGGATATAAAGCAAATTTTATAATTACCGATCCATATGAAAGTAAACCAAAACAAACAATTTCAAATACTGTTAAAATTTTTGTTGCAGCTAAAGAGGTGGATATAATTGATGGTTATGCTGAGTCAGAAAATATTAATAAATTTGATTTGGCAATAGATTGGGGGTGGTTTTATTTTTTCACTAAACCTCTCTTTTTTATAATAGATTATTTTTTTAAAATTACTGGTAACTTTGGTATAGCGATCATTTTAATTACAGCTTGTATAAGAATAATATTTTTTCCATTGGCTAACTATTCTTTTAAATCAATGGCTAAAATGAAAATTTTAGCACCAGAAATGACAAGATTAAAAGAATTGCATAAAGAAGACAAAACTAAACTCCAGCAAGAGATGATGTCTTTATATAAAAGAGAGGGAGTAAATCCAATTTCGGGTTGCTTGCCAATTTTAATTCAAATCCCATTTTTCTTTGCTATCTACAAAATGTTATTTGTAACCATTGAAATGAGACATCAGCCTTTCTTTGGATGGATACAGGATTTATCAGAAAGAGATCCTACATCAATATTTAATTTGTTTGGATTAATTCCTTGGGACCCTCCTTCATTTTTATTGATTGGAGTTTGGCCAATTTTAATGGGAATTACCATGTTCATCCAACAGAAGTTAAATCCTCCACCCCAAGATCCTATTCAGCAAAAAATTTTTATGTTTTTTCCTTTATTTCTAACTGTAATACTTGCTCCTTTTCCTTCAGGTTTGGTCGTTTATTGGACTGTAAATAATGTCTTAACTATGGCTCAACAATGGGTAATTATTAAAAAAACAAAAGTAAAAACAACATAAGATGTTGTCTTCTGAAGATATTCAGTTTGAGCTTAATAAAATTTTTCGTAAGGATAGTATTTCTGTTGAAGAGGCAAAAAAAAACCTAAGCAAATATAGTAATGAGTTTATTGTTATCAAATGTGGAGGAAGTGTACTAATTAATCCAGATTTATTTAATATATTTATTCAAGATATAGCTGTCTTAAAAAAATTAGGCTTATCCCCAGTAATTGTTCATGGAGGAGGGAAAAGAATTAACAACAAATTAAGTGAGCTAAATATTAAAAGTAGTTTTATAAAAGGATTAAGAGTTACAGATAATGAAACTATAAATATAGTTGAGAAAGTAATGATTGAGTTTAATAAAGAAATAGTAAATGCTTTAAAAAAAAATTCCTGTGAAGCAAAAAGAATAACATCTAAAGAATATAATATAATATCAGTTAAACCTGAGAGCAAAGAGTTGGGATTTGTTGGTACACCAACCAAAATAAAAACTGATGTTTTAAAAGAAGTTATTGTATCTGATAAAATACCAGTTATTGCACCTTTGGGTTTAGATGAAAATAATAAAACTTTTAATATAAATGCTGACACTGCGGCTGGTGCAATCGCAAAAGAACTTAAAGCCAGAAGATTGCTAATGATTAGTGATGTAGAGGGTGTGTTGGATAAAAATAAAATATTAATAACTGAAATTAACTCTCAAAAAGCAAAAGAGATGATTAATGAAAACATTATATCCGGAGGAATGATACCTAAAATTAACAATTGCATTGATGTAGCTATCAATGGAGTAAGAGGAGTGGTCATAATTGATGGAAGAAAAGATCATTCTATTTTATTTGAATTGCTTTCAGAAAAAGGTTCTGGAACTTTAATAAGAGAATGAAAGATTTAATTAATATTAAATATTGGATATTTGACCTTGATAACACTCTTTATAGTGGTCAAACAAAAGTTTTTTCTGAAGTTGATAAAAAAATGTCAGCTTATATATCTAAAAAATTAAATATAGATTTGGTTGAAGCGAAAAAAATTCAAAAAAAATATTTTTATGAGTCTGGAACAACTTTATCAGGTTTAATGAAACATCATAATATTAACCCCAATGAATTTCTTGAATTTGTTCATAATATTGACATAAGTTGGCTACCAAAAGATTTTTTATTAAGAGAAGAACTTAAAAAAATTAAAGAAAAAAAATATATATTTACTAATGGATCTCATTCTCATGTTAAAAATGTAACCAATCAATTGGGTATCCAAGATTTATTTGATGGTGTATTTGATATTACTGACGCTAATTTTGTACCAAAACCACACATTGATCCTTATCAAAAAATTATTAAAAAATTTAATCTTGACCCAAAAAAATCAATACTAATAGAGGATATTGCCCACAATCTAGAACAGGCTAAAAATTTAGGAATGAAAACATGTTGGATTGAAAATAATGAAGCTTTTGCAAAAAAAGATGCTGATAAACCTTATATTGATTATAAGA
>TARA_B110000438_G_scaffold39776_1_pt1 | contig 12976 bp, 7 predicted proteins | sample TARA_B110000438 | Tara Oceans TARA_B110000438 (sample SAMEA4398413) | marine metagenome | biome: Polar Biome; feature: [MES] marine water layer (ENVO:01000295) within the mesopelagic zone...; material: water (ENVO:00002006), including particulate matter (ENVO:01000060) such as...... | reverse complement strand
TATTTTCTTAAATCCTCAATTAATTTTTCTTGTTACCCATATAAAACTACGCTCCATTAAGGGCTTGTGCAATGTCGGCTATAATGTCATCGATATGCTCAATGCCTACACAGATGCGCAGAGTCTCAGGTTTTACTCCCGCAGCTAGTTGTTCTTCTTCTGTCATTTGACGATGGGTAGTAGAGGCAGGATGGCAGGCAAGAGTTTTGGCATCACCAATGTTTACCAATCGCTTAATCATGCTTAATGCATCGTAGAATTTTACGCCTGCATCAAACCCGCCCTTTATCCCAAAGGTCAATAGTGAGGCGGGGGTGCCTCCACAGTACTTTTCAGCCAGCGCATGTTTAGGATCATTCTTTAAGCCGGCAAAATTGACCCATTCTATTTTCTCGTGGCTCTGCAGATATTCAGCGACAGCTTGAGCATTCTCGCAATGGCGCTCCATACGCAAGTTTAAAGTTTCTAATCCTTGTAATATAAAGAAGGCATTCATAGGCGATAGCGCCGACCCAGTATTCCTTAGCGGTACGGTGCGGGCGCGGCCAATGAAAGCTGCTTCCGCCAGTGCATCGGTGTATATGACGCCATGGTAGGAAGGTTCAGGCTCATTCAGTTCAGTATAGCGTTCTTTGTTTTCAGCCCATGGGAATTTGCCCGAATCTACAATCACACCCCCGATTGAGGTTCCATGGCCTCCGATGTATTTGGTTAATGAGTGCACGACTATGTCAGCACCAAACTCAATAGGATTACACAATGCTGGTGTCGCTACAGTGTTATCTACTATTACTGCTACCCCGTGTTTGTGAGCTACGGCACTTACATATTCTAAATCAACAATATTCCCGGCCGGATTGCCGATAGTTTCGCAATACACCGCCTTAGTTTTTCCATCGATAAGTTTTTCAATTGCTTCAGGTGAATCATCTTCAGCAAAGCGTACCTCAATGCCCTGGCTAGGAAGCATGTGTGCAAACAAAGTATAGGTGCCGCCATAGAGTTGCGGAGTGGAAACAATATTGTCACCCGATTTGGCAATTGTCAGTATTGCATAATTAATAGCCGCCATACCGGAAGCGACCGCAAGCGCAGCCAGCCCGCCTTCCATAGCTGCTAGTCGTTGTTCAAGCACGTCATTCGTAGGATTCATTATGCGGGTATAGATGTTACCCGGGACCGCGAGGTTAAAGAGGTCGGCTCCGTGCTGAGCATCATCAAACTCGTAAGCAACCGTCTGGTAAATAGGCACTGCAACCGACTTGGTAGTGGCATCAGTTTTATAGCCTGTATGGATGGCAATAGTTTCCTTTTTCATTTTTTGCAGCTCCTAGAATCATGAAGCGCCGTTTATACATTACCTCTAGGAAAGCCGCAATTTGAATTAATGGTGCGCGTATGACATGGCAATGACGGCTTATGAATTTTTATGAGTCAGGGTTTCGCAGGATCGTATTCTTTGTTTTCCTCCCGACGGAGAAATTTGAGAACTAGAGATTAACTGGACCAAACTAATACTGTTTAGATCATTGATTCTTTGAAGTCTGGGTTTGGGTGCTGCTGGTGAATTTATACTGGGACTTGCTCATTAATTATCCAGAGCATAAACGACGATAGCCGGGCCACTGCGTGTATGTCCAAGCAACGGACTGCTGTCACCAAGGAATTCATTCACCATACCCATCCAAATACTTGCGTGGAATGGACTAGGCTGACCTACAACCACAGCTACGTATTGTTTACCATCTACTGCATAACTAATCGGGAAGGAGTTAGGAATATCGCCAAGGTCATTTTCCCAGAGTACGTTGCCATTGGTTTCATCAAAGGCAACAAATCTATTATCTAAAGTGCCTACAAAAACCAATCCACCGCCAGTTGATAAGGTAGCAGACGCTGGTGGCACTACTTCACGAAAGGTCCAGGCCATTTCGCCGGTTTGCAAATCTATTGCCTGTATTCGACCAAACTTGCCATCACTGTTTGGCATTGGTTGAGCCGCAATTGAAACGCCGGTAGACAATAAGCCGCGAGTATCACTAGTAGGTCCAAACATCATACAGATCTCGGCAAGGGGCAGGTACAACATATTAGTATTTGGGTTGATGGAAGCCGATGGCCAGTTACGTCCACCATTCGCCATTGGACACAAAAGATTTGCATCTTCTGCATTAGGAATTGCTCTAGGGTTAATTGTTTTGTCCCCTGTGTCAGGATCAATAGCAGTAACAATGTTCTGAATACCTACATCAAATGAACTTAAGTATTTGCCAGTTTCAGCATCCAGGGCATCATAAAGCGCCATCTTTCCGGCGGTTACAATTACCTTGCGCAGGGCTCCATCAACTTGTAACTCGACTATCTGTCGTTCAAAAACCCAGTCCAGATCCCATTGATCATTCGGCATATGCTGAAAATACCAAACCAGTTCGCCAGTTTTCGGGCGAAGAGCAATAGTGGCATTGGTATATAAGGCATCGTTGCTAACATCTTCCTCATTTAGTGAATGCAGAAGAGGGGCAGTGTCGTAGGTTGGCGCCGTGCCATAGTAGGCTAAATCCAGTTCTGGGTCATAACTTGCTGGTACCCAGACCGAACCGCCACTGCGGTCTGCCAAGTCTAGATTATTCCAGGTATTTCCTCCTGGCTCATCAGGCCTGGCTACTGTCTGGAATCGCCACATCTCGTCGCCGGTGTCTAAGTCGAGCCCAACAATAAAACCCCCTTCAGGTATCATTGTTGCAGTAACACCTTGCAAGACCATGCCATTGGCAACTAGGGGAGCACCGCGAAGGGAATAGGGTACTGCTCCAGCTAAAGTAGTTTCGATTTCATGATCCCAAATCAATTCGCCAGTACGTGCTTCGAGTGCAATAACATGCATATTCTGTGTCGGTACAATTAGTTTATCGCCATGCAAGGCAATGCCCATTTTTGAGCTGGGAAATGCTGTAGGCCGATGCTCATAAGTCCACAATTCTTCGCCGGTCGTGGCATCTAGTGCTAGCACCGTGTCTTGAGTGCTAGCAAGAAACATTACCCCATCATGGACCAATGGTGTTGCCATATTCGGTCCCTGCTGCAGCTCTGCTCGCCACGCTTCTCCCAACTGATCGACATTGCTGCGGTCAATCTGTTGAAGCGGACTGAAGCCATGTGCATCGTAAGTCCCTCGCCAAATAAGCCAATCTTCAGCAGGTGGATTGGCAAGATGCGCATCGGTAATTACACTTAAATTTGCCAAGCGATCGTCGGATTGAGCCAGTGCACTGTGAGTTAGGACAGTGACAATGCTGGAGAACAATAGGCTCGTTGTTAAAGGAAGATGGGACATGAAAGGTACTCCAACCTAAGGGTTGCTGCGAAGATATCAGTGTAAAAATACAGTAGTTCTCGGCGAGATGGAATTTTTAAACATCCTTGGTCAATAAGCTTAGAAAGTGCCGGTGATTTTTAATGAGGTGGTCCAGCCTCTCGTGGAACAACGATTCTCGATTTCTTCTAGGATGCCCGTCGAAAGTCGACCCACGAATCGCATTCTCTCGCGACATTGATTGTTGGAACCCAGCCCGCGCGCATCAAAACGCCAGCTGGTGCCATTCGGGCTGATCCATTCTGCGAAGACAGAAGTACTCGGATCACCCCGCAAATCCAATACGTCATCGATGTCATAAATTTTCTCATTGCCATCAAATCGGTTACTCCAACTACCACCCCAGTTCATGCTCCATTGTGGAATGTCATGACGAAAGCTAAGTGTCCAACGCCCCCTGCCATAGCGCGCAAACCGTCGATCTATGCCGGTAAAAGGATCTTCGATCTCCGAATCTTGAACACCCCAGCCAGAAGAGACCAGCAAGTTGGGCATACCGATCATTTGCATTCTCACACTAGCGTTGACTCGTAAACCATACATCTTGCCGTCGCCAATGTTGCCATTGGCAGATTTCAGATTATCCTCTGAAGGAGAGACATCAATTTTCTCAATCACATCGTGATGATCATGGTAGAACAAGTTTGCATCAACCACTCCAGCATCGTTGGGTAAACGGTATTCGGCATTGAAGTCATACTTCCAAAACCATTCCTGGCGTAAATTAGTGTTTCCGGCAAATGTATTGGAATCTTCATCCTGATCATCTGTTGCTGCCACAAAATCACTAAAGCGTAATTGAGTGACTATCTTTTCCACGGAACCTCTTAATTGTAAGGTTGGTGTAATGTCGTAGCGGAAATCTACTTTTGGTTTTATGAAATCGAAGTCGCGCTTGTTGTACACGTCCCCTTTTTGTTCTATTTCTGAATACTCGTAAAGCACATGAGATTCCAACGACATACGAGGGTTAATTACCCAGTTATGGATCAGAAACGGCTCATAACGAGTCTCCTCCACTATTGAATTAGCATTACTCACGGGTATTGGCACTAACCCACCAAAAGCCGATGACGGTGCTCCGTTAGAGTTTGGAAGTCCCAGGGCAAGATTCGAGTCTAGTGTGGTCACGGCCCGCTCGGCGCCAAATTCAATATCCTGCGCCGTAAACATGTCCATTGTGTAAGAACTACGAACAATTTCTTCTTCGGTGACGCTGCCCGATTTCAAAAACAGGTTCTTTTCGGAGCTGCCATCATTGAATAAATCGAAACGTTCGCGAGTGGAGTCTCGGTTGTCCTGGTTTAAAACAAACAAAACCTTAAACCGGTCGCCATTATTAAAGAATGTCTCAAAGTCTCCACCTATTTCCCAGTTATCCTGATTGCCTGGAATATCTTCAAATTGGTTCACTATTGCGTTGGGCTGCTCAGTGAAATCAGTCGTTGATCTTTCTAACTTAGTAGGGTTGTCGTTCTGGGAATACAAAGCATTGAAGCGCGCACTAGTTTTATCGCTGAACTCATAACCGAGGTTCGCCGTATATTCATAGCTGGTCTGTTGTGTTGTCCGCTCTTCTATAACTCTGTCATTGGATGATAAATCACCGAGAACACTGTCTTCTTTGCTCTCCTCATGATTGTAGCGGGGTTCAGCAACGGCGCTGAGCACCAGATCTAGGCCTCCAATACGATTGCTGTAAGACAGGTCGCCGCCAGGTTGAGTATGTCCATCGTACTGGTGGTCTGCATTAATTTGGTACTGGAGGGAGGAAGCCGATACTTCTTCAAAAGTGACGATATTTACAACCTGACCACTACCGCGCACGTCTAATTCGCCTGAAGTGCCCCGAATAATCTGTATATAGTCCACCTGATCAGCCGTGATGCGATTCAAAATACCGCTGGTTTGGTTATTTTTACCTGCAGTTCGTTTCCCATTAATAAGGATTTCACTTGAGCTACTACCACTGCCGAAACCGCGACCGCCGCTGCCACCGCCTCCGCCGCGGAACCCTCCGCTGGAACTGGAGCCCCCACCCGTCGTCGAGCCAACCCCTGGGATACGATCGAGCATATCTTTCGCGGTCACAGAGCCGTACTCAGCAAAGTAACTGCTTGGATAGGTCACAGTGGCTTCATCCTCAGCAATTTGAGAAAGACTCTGACTGGAGAAAAACGCTATTGACGACAAACCTAGAATAGCGAGGCAATGTCTACGAACTGATGACTTCATTTTATTAGCACACCATAAAGTTGAGTTAAAGTGGGATTTAGGAACGGAGCTAAGCCGAGGAATAAAGAGGGCCGCATTATAAATACAATTCAGTATTTTCCTTCTGTTTTTTTTTATTTTTTAATTTAGCCTATTGATTTTTTGATTTAATCCTCAGATCAAATTAATCTGGTACCTGTAATTCTAGGAATTCTGGTTATGAAACTTACTATCGGTGGATTTTCCCTATTTTTGTTCAGCGGAATCTTATTCTTAGCTGCGTCGATAAGCTCTGCGCAATCACCCAGAGAGTTTTACATCAGTAACGATCCTTCTGGCATCGACGGTAGTAGTCGTCAATTCCTAACACTTGCTGAAGCACAATCCCAATCTTCGGCCGGTGACATTATTTATCTAGTTAACTTGGACCCTGAGATTGCTCTGGAAGGATCTATTCAATTAAAACCAAGGCAGAAACTTATTGGTGTAGATGCACGCGGTCGCCTATTAGAAGACTCGGACAGCCGCTTCGTGCTAACTAATAGCAGTGACACCCTAGATGGAGCCATTGTAAGACTCGCAGACCATAATGAGATCGCCGGCATACATTTTATCAACATGCGCAATGCAGCGATAGCGGGGGAGGTGGTTGATTACTCAGGCACTTACCTTCATCACAATAGTTTTACCGGTAACGCTGAGGAGCATGTGGAAGATGAGCGCGGTTTGGTTTACGCGGTGAGTTTTGATGCAAACAACGGCGATTTGACCGATATTCGTATCGAACACAGTGAATTTAACGATGGAGAAGATCTTGGTGCTATACGTGTCTTCCAGGCTGGGAATAGTCGAGGCAGTTACCGTTTTCAAAACAATCATTTTAGAGATCTTGGGGGGAGGCCCTACTTTGTACGTACTCAGAACACGAGTCGTGTAGAAACTGTCATTCTTGATTCCAGTGCAGACAATATAGGGCGGGGTGGCCGAAACTCTGACAGTATTATTCCCTACTTGATGGGCCAATCGGAGCAAGTAATGCTGGTGCGTAACTACCATTTCAAAAACACGCTCGGGGTGGGTAACCAATCAAACACAGGTATCGAAGCTTATATGTTTGGCTTTCCGAGAGAAGATGAAGCTAACTTCTGCACTGACTGTAAACTAACATTCAAGATTGAAGACAGTGTGATTGAGAATGCAGTGACTGACCCAATCCAATTCTCGAATTCAGGTAAAAATTCACAGATGCACCTAGAAATTCGCAATACGCGGATCATTGGTGGTACTCCTCGTCAAGGTGGCGGCGGCATATCCCTTAATCTACAAAGTGTCGAAGAAAGTGGCAGTCACACCACTTTATTAGTTGAGAACACTGAAATAATCGGAACTGATGGTTATGGTTTTACAATGAATAATCGTGGAGGTGGTGTGTATTCCGCGGTAATCGATTTAGGTGGTGGATCTTTAGGAAGTGCCGGTAATAATCTGTTTCGGGATAATGACAAAGGAGATATGCGACTGTCAGGGTCGCGAGTTCATGCGCTAGAAAATTACTGGAATAAAGAAATGCCAAGTGTATTTAATAGCGAAGACCAGCTTTATGAATCTGCTCCGGTTGTTTTTGATTAGCAGTAAGGGGATATGTTTTATTAGGCTTAGAGCTGCTATGCTTTCTTGGATAACGAGGCAAAGATGAAATCACAATGAGCTTTTTAGTTTGCGCAACTAACATATTTCCCTAAATCAACTCCTTTAGAAATGCATGACCTTATTTCTTTAGCAGATACTTGCTTGGCGTTAATGAATAGCATTCTGGAATGGAAATTCAATTTAAAAAAAGAAGTGAAAATCCTGCCCTTATAAATTTACTTCTGTGCTTTTAGCGAATGTACCCTGATTGATCTGATTCTTACGAAATATTCCGAACCCTAAATAAGCAAGGCCAATTGATAACAATGGATTAATATAGTTAAAAAATGCCCAAGGACCATATTCCAAGGGCGACATGGCAAGCACGCCAGTGATAAAAGCACCGGAAGTAGTCCACGGGATGAGTGAAGTGCTCAGTGTGGCGCCTTCTTCCAAACAGCGAGATAGCATATGATTCTCAAGGCCATCTTTTTCATAAGAGTCCTTGAATATTTGGCCACCAAATATGATTGATAGATAGCCTTCACCCATGCTCATGTTGGAGACGATACCTGCACCAATTGTAGTAGCCATCAGGCTCGCTGATCGCTTGATGCGTTTCAATATTCCACTTAGTAGAATCCTTACGAAGCCTCCGCGATCAAGAATCCCTCCTAGCGATAATGCAATTAATGCAAGTGACATTGTCCACATCATGCTTGTTATCCCGCCACGACTGAGGAGATCATCGAGTTGTTCTTGCCCGGTAGAAGAGACATAGCCAGTGTGTAAACTATTCAAAACTTCTGCAACTGTTCTATCTTGAAATATGACTGCTAATATTACCGCCATACCAACGCTGGCGAGCATGCTGATTTCAGCTGGAGTTTTTCTTAGGCTCAGGGTAAGCAGCACCAGCAATGGCAATAGAGTTATTGGACCAATAACGAATTCAATGTCGAGATTGTCCTTAAATACAGATAATTCTTCTGCAGAGAGAATCTCACCGCTGTAGTAAAAACCAAGAGTCGCAAAAAGAATCAAAGTGATTAGGTAAGTGGGAACAGTCGTGTATAGCATCGACTTAATATGTGCATAGAGATCTGTGCTGGCACTCATGGCAGCGAGATTTGTTGTATCTGAGACTGGGGACATCTTGTCACCGAAGCTAGCGCCAGAGACAATCATGCCGGCAACTAGTGGCAGCGGGATACCTAAGGCGCCACCTAGCCCCATTAGAACAACGCCAATCGTAGCGATTGTTCCCCACGCGGTGCCGGTAGCAATTGACATTAAACTACAAAGCACCAATCCGGCAGGCAAAAAGAAAGTTGGGTGAAGTAAGTCTAAGCCGTAGTAGATGAGCCCGCCAATTGTTCCACTTTCTATGAGCGCAGCGACGAGAATACCAATCAGGAAAAAGATAAAGATCGCGCCGAGACCTTTTTGAATGCCCGAAATCATTGCAGATTTGATGCTGTTGTAGCTATATCCCAGCAGTGCGGAGTGACTCGCAACCCATATCACCGCAATAACGAGGAGACTGTGCAGGCTGATACCCAGCCACAGCATGCCAGCAATAACGATCACGATGACTCCGCCGAAACAGGTCAGAGAATGCAAAAAACTTGGGTCTTGTGAATTATCCACGCTCACATTGTACTTTAAAATGGAACAAATTTATTTTACCTGAATAGAGAAGGCCGTTTGCCTGTCGTTACGCCGAAGGGAAAATGAATTTAACTCTCTAACTCTTCCCAGCTCCGATAAGCATTTTCAAGTTTTCTGTTATTCTCAGCCACTTTTTTTAGCACCTCATCGATATGGTTTTTATCTTCTGTGTAGAAATTCGCTTCCGCCATCATCATATCTAATTCTTGCTTTGTGCTCTCTAATTGTTCGATCAGTCTAAGCTGTTTCTCTAGGTCTTTTTTCTTTTTGAGTGACAGTTGGTTTTTATGATGGGGAGATTGTTGAGTCAGTTTGTTATAAGCACTCTCTGTATGTTCCTGTTTACCCTTTTTTACTTGACCTGCCTGATCATTTCCTTTTTTATTCTTCTCAGCGAGACTGCCTCCCTGCCTTATCCAGTCGCTATAACTACCCACACTTTCAACAACCTTTCCTGAGTTCTCAAACACCATTAAACTGGTTACGACATTGTCCATAAATTGCCGGTCATGGCTTACTAAAAGTACCGTGCCTTGAAACTCCAGCAGGATGTCTTCCAATAATTCCAGAGTCTCAATATCCAAGTCATTAGTTGGTTCGTCCAGCACCAATACATTTGAGGGCTTGCTGAAGACTTTGGCGAGTATAGCTCGATTTTGTTCACCGCCACTCAATGCTTTCGCAGGAGTTCGAATCCGGTCTGGAGTAAACAAAAAGTCTCTCAGGTAGCTAATGGCGTGTTTTTTCTTGCCATTGATTTCAATGAAGTCTTGGCCACCACAGATATTGTCGATTAGGTTTTTTTCCAAGTCCAAGTGTTCGCGTAGTTGGTCGAAATAAGCGATGTCAAGTTTCGTACCGAGTTTGACCTTGCCTTCACTAGGATCAAGTTTCCCTAGTAATATTTTGAGTAGGGTGGATTTACCAGCGCCATTAACCCCGACCAGACCGATTCGGTCGCCTCGCATAACGGTCGTGGAGAAATTTCTAATAACTTCATTGTCTCCGTATCGATGTGAGATATCGGTGAGCTCTACCACCAACTTACCCGAGCGTTCGCCCTGACTCGCCTCGAAATTTGCCTTGCCTTGTTTTGCTCGACGTTGACTGCGTTCATTACGCATGGCTTTAAGTGCTCGCACTCTACCTTCGTTGCGCGTTCTCCGCGCTTTGATTCCCTGACGAATCCACACTTCTTCTTCGGCGAGTTTCTTGTCGAAAAGTTTATTGGCGTTTTCTTCGGCGGCTAACTGTTCCTCACGAAACCGCAGAAAGCGTTGGTAGGTTCCTTCAAACTGGTAGAGCTGACCGCGATCTATCTCAGCAATTTCATTTGCAACTTTTTCCAGAAAGCTACGATCATGAGTAACCAGAAGCAGTGCGCCATGATAATCTTGAAGCGCTTTTTCCAGCCACTCAATAGTGGGAATGTCTAAATGATTAGTCGGCTCGTCCAATAATAGTAATTCTGGTTCCCGCACCAATGCCCGTGCCAGAGCCACTCGCTTGCGCCAGCCTCCGGATAATTCTGTCAGTGGGGTATCAGCGGGCAACTGCAGTTGGCTGATCACAGTGTCTACCTTCTGGCCTAGACTCCATCCGTTCTTAACTTCTAGTTGTGCCTGTACCTGTTCTAACTTTTTTGTATCCGCGTGTTCGTAATCAGCAATCAGGTGATGATATGCCTTTAATAGGTCACCCACTTCTGCTAATCCATCTGCCACCATGTCATAAACAGTTTGGTCGGCAGCCGTTGGCAAGGATTGTTCCAGCCAGGCTACTTGTGTTCCTGGTCGGAGCCAGCACTCGCCACCGTCTACTTGGGTGGATCCAGCAATAATTTTCATCAGCGTTGTCTTGCCAGCGCCATTACGGCCTAATAAACCAATACGCTGGCCCTTACTGATTTGAAAGTCAGTTTGATCCAGAAGCACATGTGTACCAAAGTTAAGAGAAACTTTGTCTAGACGGAGCAGGGGCATGGTTACGCTATTTTTTGGAAATGTGAGATGAAATTAAAGGGTCCGGAATAATATTCAATAGTAGAGGCTATTCAGAGGTTTTTGCTTCATCTTATTTTACATCAAAGATACAAGTAGGCTCCCAGAGCAGATAGGGGTTATCTATACTGACAAATACGATTTCTCTATGAGAACGAATTATCTGGGCCCTACCCACTCTGAGGGATGCATAAAAACCACTTTGGAAATGCTAATCCATTGCCGCTATTTGGGCGCGCAGTCTAGCACATGGAAAGGTATATGGGGGCACCAAATAAGTTAGTGCAATTTGGTTTGGGTTTGTCTGACGCCTTTTTTTACTTTAACCTCTGAAATACAACCCTCGTGAATCTTATTGAAAAATTCGATCAAGCCAATCGAATTTATTCGTTATACGCAGCGCAGATTCCGCGCTATTTTGAGTAGACTAACAAAACCAAAGACAATGCTTGTAGCACAAGCAAGAGAGCTGTAAATGAATACCAGAAAATTTCGTTCGTTAACTATCGCTGCGTTGACTGTTTCAGGTCTTTTGCCATTTAGCCAGGTGGTCGCGCAGAATGCTGCTCCTGATAATGATTACTGGTGGCCAAATCTGCTCAGTCTGGAGCCGTTACGTCAAAATGCTCCGGGATTAAATCCTATGGGAGAGCAATTTGATTATGCAGAGGCATTTGAAAGCCTTGATATGGATGGATTGAAAGCTGACCTGATCGAATTAATGACGACTTCGCAGGATTGGTGGCCGGCAGATTACGGTCATTATGGTCCTTTTTTCATCCGCATGGCGTGGCACAGTGCTGGGACTTATCGATCGCTCGATGGGAGGGGAGGTTCTGATGGAGGTCTACAGCGTTTCGCTCCCCTAAACAGCTGGCCTGATAATGCAAATCTAGACAAAGCTCGTTACCTTTTATTGCCACTCAAGCAAAAATATGGTCGTGCAATTTCCTGGGCAGATTTGATGATATTGGCAGGAACTGTTGCGATGGAATCGATGGGTTTTGAAACATTCGGCTTTGCGGGAGGACGAAAAGACGCCTGGCAGCCTGAAGATGTGAATTGGGGACCAGAAGGAGAATGGTTGGCTGCGGATCGGCGTAACTCAGATGGTGCGTTGCAGAAGCCATTCGGGGCGACCCAAATGGGTCTCATCTATGTGAACCCTCAAGGTCCTGGCGGAAACTCTGATCCACAGGCTGCAGCAGATGCCATTCGTGAAGCTTTCGGATTGATGGCAATGAACGATGAGGAAACTGTGGCACTTATCGCTGGTGGTCACACTTTTGGTAAAGCCCATGGGGCAGCTAACCCAGGGGACTATGTTAGCGCTGAACCTGAAGGGGCCAGTATTGAGGAACAGGGATTAGGTTGGAGAAATAGCTACGGCACAGGAAACGCTGGAGACACAATTACCAGTGGTCTCGAAGGTGCTTGGACGATTAACCCTGCCGCCTGGACAAATAATTTTCTGGAAAACCTGTACAACTACGAGTGGGAACAGACTAGCAGTCCTGCAGGGGCGATTCAGTGGCAACCAGCTGGAGGTGCGGCTTCTAATTTAGTACCCGATGCTCACGATTCGAATGTCCGTCATGCGCCAATGATGTTAACTACTGACCTCGCCTTGAAAGTTGATCCATCCTACCGAGATATTACTTCAAGCTGGTTAGAGAATCCTGGGCTTTTTGAAGATGCTTTTGCCCGGGCGTGGTTCAAATTAACTCACAGGGACTTGGGCCCTCGCTCTCGTTATTTGGGCGATCTGGCACCTGAAGAAAATTTGTTGTGGCAAGATCCAATTCCCGAAGTTGAATATAATCTAGTGAACAATCAAGATGTCTCGCGTCTTAAAAATGTAATCTTGGATTCAGGTCTAAGCAATGCCGAATTAGTTCGAACAGCCTGGGCCTCTGCCTCCTCTTATCGTGGTACAGATTATCGTGGAGGTGCAAATGGAGCAAGACTCAGATTGTCACCGCAAGTAGATTGGGATGCGAATGATTCAGAAGAAATTGGCAACGTTATGAGCGTTTTAGAGGGGATTCAAAATGAATTCAATGATAGAAATTCCCGAAAACAAATTTCG
>TARA_B110000438_G_scaffold271544_1_pt1 | contig 12988 bp, 8 predicted proteins | sample TARA_B110000438 | Tara Oceans TARA_B110000438 (sample SAMEA4398413) | marine metagenome | biome: Polar Biome; feature: [MES] marine water layer (ENVO:01000295) within the mesopelagic zone...; material: water (ENVO:00002006), including particulate matter (ENVO:01000060) such as...... | reverse complement strand
CATTAGAATCTCTAGAAAAAGAAAATGGTGAGCTTGGAAATAATAAAATATTAGATAAAATTAAAGAACAAATGGAAGAAAACGAATATGATATAATAAACAATAATATTTCAAACAAAACATTTGAAAGGCTTAATCAAATAATAGATAAATTTATTGATTTTGAAAAAGCAGAGAAAGAAAAAGGAGAAGACGAAAAGAGAGAATCAAATGAGTGGATACTAGATGAAAATAAAATAGTCAAAAACAATAATATTGTTAAGGAGAAGAAAAAGTCACAATTAGAATTTAGAAATACAACACCGGTGAACCTAACACCTTTTTTCAAGAATGAGGTTACCAAATATTTTAACTCAATAATTAAAGAAAACAATGATTAGTTTTCAAACACGAGCAAAATATAAATTAGCAAATAGAACAAAGATTAAAGCTTGGCTTAATATCATCATTAAAGAAGAGGGGGCTAAAACTGGAACTATTACGTATTTATTAATTGATGATAAAGAAATGGCAGTATATAATCAGCAATTTCTACAACACAACACTCTTACAGACGTTATAACCTTTGAGAATAAAGATAGCAATAAAATCAGTGGTGATATTGTAATAAGCACCGAAAGAATTTATGAAAACGCAGAGAAATATAAAGTAGTATTTACTGAAGAACTTTATAGGGTAATGGCTCATGGTTTACTACATTTGCTAGGATATAATGACAAGTCTAACAAAGAAGCTAAAGAAATAAGAGAAAAAGAAAACTATTATCTTAAAAAAATAACCTAAACAGCTGATATACATTTTTTTAAAAGAAATAGTTTCATGTGAAACATTATGCAAATAGAAGAAAAATATGATGTAATTGTAGTTGGAGGCGGTCATGCTGGCTGTGAAGCCGCTTATTCAGCAGCAACACTTGGATCAAAAGTGCTTTTGATATCTCAAAATCTTGAGACGATAGCTCGTATGTCCTGCAATCCGGCAATGGGAGGGATAGCAAAAGGACAAATAATAAGAGAAATTGACGCCTTAGGAGGTATGTCGGGAATTGTAACTGACAAGTCAACGATTCAGTTTAGAATGCTGAATAAATCTAAAGGGCCTGCAATGTGGAGCCCAAGAGCACAATGCGACAGAAAGCTTTTTGAGAGAGAATGGAGATTAACATTAGAAAGTAATCATAATATAGACTTTTATCAGGACAGCGTTGATAGCATTATAATTAAAGAACAAAAAGCGAAAGGGATAATTACCAAAATGGGGGTTAGTATAAACAGCGACAGCGTTATACTTTGTAATGGTACATTTTTGAATGGATTAATTCACTTGGGAGAAAAAAATTATAAAGGTGGAAGGTCTGGCGAACCAGCAGCAGAAGGTATTACAAAGCAACTTATTGAACTCGGATTTACTCACGGTCGAATGAAAACCGGAACGCCACCGAGGCTGGACGGAAGAAGTATTGATTATTCAAAAACCGAAGAGCAGTTTGGAGATAGCGACTACAAAAGTTTTTCGTATATAAAAGAAAATAAAATAGAAAATCAAAAGAGCTGCTTTATAACATATACATCAAAAGAAGTTCACGAAGTTTTAAAAGAGGGTTTTGAAAAATCACCTATGTTTAAGGGTAGGATAAAGGGCTTAGGACCAAGATACTGTCCTTCAATAGAGGATAAAATTGTAAGATTTTCAGAAAAAGAAAGACATCAATTATTTATAGAACCTGAGGGAAAAGAAACAATAGAGATATATTTAAATGGATTTTCAACATCATTGCCAGAAGACATACAAATTAAAGCCCTAAGAAAAATTAAAGGACTTGAAAAGGTAAAGCTTTTTAGAGCAGGATATGCTATAGAGTATGACTACTTTCCACCTACACAACTTAAAAAAACACTAGAAACAAAACTAATAGAAAACTTGTTTTTTTGCGGACAGATTAATGGAACTACTGGATATGAAGAAGCTGCATGCCAAGGACTTATAGCAGGAATTAATGCAAATCAAAAAGTAAAAGGGAAAGAAAAATTTATTTTAACAAGATCAGATGCCTATATAGGGGTATTAATAGATGATTTAATAACAAAAGGAACGGAAGAGCCATACAGGATGTTTACATCTAGAGCAGAATACAGATTACTTTTAAGACAAGATAACGCAGATATAAGATTAACAAAAAAAGGTTTTGAGCTAGGCCTGGCAAGTAAAGAAAGGTTAGAAAAATTAGAAATTAAAAACCAACAAACGGAAATTTTAATCAAGTTTTTGCGAAAACAAAATATTGAGATTGAATTAATAAATTCTGTTTTAGAAAAGAAAAAAAGCAAAGTAGTTACTCAGAAGAAAAAACTATACTCGTTTCTATCTAGGCCACATATAACATTCAAAGATATAAGCGTTTCAGTGGAATTAAGAAATTTTATAACAAAAAATAAAATATCCGAAGAAGCGATAGAGCAAGCTGAAATAAGTATTAAATACGGAGGCTATTTGAATAAGGAAGCCGAATCAGCAAAGAAACTGAGCAAATTGGAAGAAATAATAATACCGGAAGATTTTGATTATTCAAAACTGCATTCAATATCTACTGAAGGAAAAGAAAAATTAAATTCAATACAACCAACATCAATTGGCCAAGCGGGAAGAATAAGCGGGGTTTCGCCATCAGATATCAATGTTCTACTAGTATATATGGGACGATGAATTTAATAGAAAAATGTCCTGTTTGCAATCAAGAAAAAAACAAAATATTTTTAGAAAGTGAAGATTTTAGTCTTAGTAACGAAAAATTTAATGTAGTTGAATGCTTAACTTGTAATTTTCTTTATACAAATCCAAGACCATTTGAAAAAAATCTAGGGAAATACTACATAAATGAAAGCTATATCTCACATACAGACAATAAGAAGGGATTATTTAATTTTCTATATCAAACTATTAGACAGTATGCTATTAAAACAAAAACACAACTATTAATAAAATCTTCACAAACTAAAAAACACCTAGATATTGGATGTGGAACAGGGGACTTTCTAAATTCCTGTAAAAATAAAAATATTGAATGTGTAGGAATAGAACCATCGGATATAGCAAGAAATAAAGGAATAGAAAAGTACAATTTAAATATTAAGAAAAATACAGACCTTAAACAGTTTGAGGAAAATAGCTTTCAAAGTGTTAGTATGTGGCATGTACTAGAGCATGTGTATGAGCCCAATCAAACAATATTAGATCTTAAAAAAATAATAACTGCTAATGGCACATTAATTATTGCTGTTCCTAATTATGAAAGTCTGGATGCTAGAATATATAAAAAATATTGGGCTGCATGGGATCTGCCTATTCACTTAAATCATTTCTCAGTAAAATCAATTACAAAACTTTTAAATAATCATAATTTCATATTAGATAAAAAAATAGGTATGAAGTTTGACTCATTTTATGTTTCTCTTCTTAGTAATGAGCATAAAAGCGGATACAAAAATTATTTTAAAGGATTTTGTATTGGGCTACTATCTAATGTTAGTGCATTTTTAGGATTAACACAATACTCAAGCACAATATATATATTTTCAAACAAAAAATAACAATACTAAAATTTGTAAGTTTGTTCTTATGAAGAATTGCATAATCTCACTATTTATTTTAATTTCAATAAACTGTAGTGCTCAATGTGGAGTTTCTCAATCAATATTTTCTAATAATATATATTTTTTTAGCGCTGAGCTTAATTGGAGTTCTGTAAATAATGTTCATCATTATAAGGTTAGATATAAACAAATAGGTATGAATACTTGGTCCTATAAAAATAATATAGACTCTACATTAAACTCAAAAGTCTTAAATAACCTAACAAGTCAAGTAGATTATATCTGGCAAATAAGAAGCTATTGTGATTCTACAAATACTCTTTTTTCTAATTGGTCTGTAGTTGATACCTTCTTCACTTCAACAACACTCTGCCCGACACCCAATGGTCTGAATTCCAGCAATATAACTCATATTTCAGCTCAGGCAAATTGGATTGTACTTACAGGTGCAAACAGATATAAAATTCATTACAGAATACTTAACACAAATACATGGCAAAATTTAAGCATTGTAAGCGGACTAATAAATAATACAAATATTCCAGTTTTACAACAAAATACTATCTATGAATGGCAAATAATGGCTTACCATGACTCTACATTAAACATGGGTTCTTTATGGTCAGCTAGCGATACCTTTACAACCGGTATATTTGTTCCCGCTCCGTTTAATCCAATTATAACTACAGTTTTAGGAAATAACCAATGTAACACAGCATCAAGCTTACAAATAGTAATTGATCAAGCTACAAATGAACCAGATATTGGAACAAGTACCATAACAACAGATGGGGGTTATTTTGACATATCATCAGTATCAGCTGGAGACTCTGTAGGTTATGCAATTTTAAATTCATCATCACAAAACATTAGCACAGTACTAAGAGTTGGATTAATTGCAGGCTCTAACTATGCTATCATAAATTCTTTTGATACAGCTAATAACTTAATTGGTTTTTTTGCAATAGAAAACATATCAAATGGAATAAGAGTAACAACTACCTCGCCAAATGATGGCAATAATTATACAGCGGGCTATACAAGTGAAATAAACTTTACAAACCTATACGTGACGCAAAACTATTCAGGTAATTTAAATATCGTAATACTACTAGAGTCCGAGTTTAGTGAACAACTCTATTACAGCGATACAGTTATCATTCAATGCGCTTCAAGTATAGCTGAAATATTGGGAAATGAAGAAATTAAAAAAATATTCAACATAAATGGACAGCAGATTAAAAAGAAAAAAAATACAATTCTTTTTTATGAAAACAAAGATGGAAGGATCTCTAAGAGACTAATCATTGATTAGAAAAATATAAACTTCAGTTTAATTAAAGTACAAGAAACTAATTATTAAACACTAAAATGTGACCCAGGAGGGATTCGAACCCCCAACCGTCAGAGCCGAAATCTGATATTCTATCCAGTTGAACTACTGAGCCTAAAATGCAAATCTAATAAAGGTATTGCTAAAGACAATTTTTTTTTAAAAATAAGGTTAAGAAGGATATAAATTGCATTATTATTGTTCTAGCATATGAAAATTATACTACTACTACTAATTCCATTAATGACATTAGCACAAAATGTGCCTGTGGGGTATTGGAAGGATTATTTAGCCTATAATCAACCAGAGAAAATTACAATAGCAGAAGAAAAAATTTATTGTGTTGCACAGGGGGGGCTTTTTTTCTACAACACTTATGATAATAGTATAAACAGATATTCAAAGGTGAATGGTCTTTCTGATAATAATATACAGAATATTAAATACAATGGTTTTAACAAGATATTAATTGTTACGTATGATAACTGTAATATAGATATTATCAGAAATGGTTTGATAACAAATATCTCAGATGTTAAAAGAAAAGAGATTATTGGGAAAAAAAATATTAACAGTATTTCTTTTGATGAAAACCTTGTATATCTTTCTTGTTCATTTGGTATTGTTGTTATAGATGTAATAAGAAACGAAATAAAAGACACATATAAGATTGGAAATAACGCTGAGTATGTAGAGGTAAATCAGACTATTGTAGATGATAGTTTAATCTATGCGGCAACATCAAATGGAATCTATTGTGCTCAAAAAAACAATCTCTTTTTATCAGACTTCAATCAGTGGTTTAAAGAAGTTTTATTTGAAAACCCAGCATTAGAAGACGCTTCTTTTTCATCTATTAATCTTTTTAAAAATACTGTTATTGCTATAGTAGAACTGGATAGTAATTCTATTTTAATAAAAAACAATACCTGGGATATAATGTTAGAATTGGCACTTGTAAGGCCAGAACTATCAAAAAAAGGAGAGTCCTTGATTATAACAGACAGCAATCAAATACACCTAATAAGTCCTCAGTTACAAATTAACTCTCTTAACAACCTAGAAGATGCATATAGCAGTGCGTCTATTATAGAAAATGAAATATGGGTTGCAGACAAAAAACAAGGACTGGTTCATTATGTAGATCTAAAAATAGAAGATATTTTATTAGTAAATAGTCCTCAATCAAATGACATTTATAGCCTTGAATACATTTCTGGCAAGTTATTTGTTTGTCATGGTGGTCATATGAATTTTAGTGTCAACAAATTAAATAATGACGGGGTTTCTATTATGGAAAACGATTATCAATGGAGTAATAAAAACTTTGATGATCTTAACAGAGCAAGGGATATTGTTGAAGCAGCATATTTTGACAATAAAGAATATTATGCGTCATGGTATAATGGGATTTCAGTTATGCAAGATGATGAGCATGTAGTGAAGTATGGATATCAAAACACACAGGGGGTGCTTGACACTACATTCTATTCAAATAATAGAATACAAATCTCTGATATTAAATTTGATAACAACAATAATCTTTGGGGGCTAAACTCACAGGTTGAAAAACCATTATTTGTAAAAACAGCTAATGATGAATGGTTTTCTTTTTCTATGAATCAAGATATCAATGGTTTATATTTTGATGAATTAATTATTGATCAAGCAAATAGGAAATGGGGTATAATTCATGAAGGAGGATTATTTGTCTATAGTGACAACAATACTCTTTCAAATTATCTTGATGATGAATATAAAATCCTAAATACAAATTCTGGCAATGGAAATCTCCCTTCATTAAATATATATGCCATTATCGAAGATCTTGATAGAGAGATATGGATAGGCACTGATAAAGGTGTGGCTGTTTTTTATTATCCTGAATTAATTTTTAGTGGATTTAACTTTGATGCACAACAAATACTAATTCAAGAAGGTGAATATGGGCAATATTTACTGTCTACAGAACGAATTAATTGCATCAAGATTGATGGGGCAAACCGCAAATGGGTAGGCACAGAGTCTTCAGGGCTATACCTACTTTCAGATGATGGTTTGGAGCAAATACATCATTTCACCACAACAAATAGTCCCTTGTTTTCAAATAAAATTATAGATATTAGCATTAACCAGCTAAGTGGGGAGGTTTATATTGCTACAGATAAGGGCTTGATTTCATATAGATCAGATGCTACTATTGGAGAGGTTAAACAAGAGGAAACATATGTTTTTCCGAATCCTGTTAGAGAAAACTATCAGGGGAATATTGCGATTAGTCAGTTGGTAAATAATGCTCTTGTAAAAATAACTGATATAAATGGGGTTCTTGTTTATCAAACAATTGCCAATGGGGGTCAAGCAAACTGGAATGGCAAGAACTTTAATAATGAAAAAGTAGGTACTGGAATATATCTAGTGTTTAGTGTTGATTCGAATGGTTTAGAAAAGATAGTTAGTAAAATACTGTTTATAAAATAATGAATTATGATTGTCGAGCTATATCTATTATAAACCATAAATATGGTGAGGGCTCTATAATAGCAAAAATATTTACTGAGGATTATGGATTAAAATCATTTAATATAAAAAGAGGACGAAGTAAAAAAACAAAAAATAAAATATCACTTTTGGAAAAACTCAGTCTACTTAATATTAGTGCCAAACACAAACCAAATAAGGAACTTCAATATATTACAGAAATTAGCGTAGCTCATCATTTTCAAAGCACGGGGCTTTATAATAAATTACTACGGATATTTATGGCAGAAATTCTCTCAAAAATTTTAATTGAGGGCGAAAGAAACTCTAGTGTCTTCAACTTTATATGGAGGCTTACAAAAGACCTGGATAATGAGCAAGAGATTGACAACAACTTTTCACTTAGATATTTAATTTCTTTAACAAAATTCCTTGGGTTTTTCCCATCAATAGAAAACATTGAATATCCATTTTTTAATCTTAATAATTCGTGTTTTACAAAAAAAACAGAAAGTAGTGAAGAGGTAATTAATGGAGATAACTTAAATTATTTTAGGGCATTAATTACTAATAGAAATATTAATATTCCTTATAAAAATAGACAACAACTTATTGAAAAAATATTTTACTATTATAAGGTTCATCATTATAAGTTAGATAATATAAAATCACATATAGTAATTGAATCGTTAAGGTAACATGAAACTTATTTTATCACTCACCATTAGCTTGTGGTCATTATTAATATTTGGTCAAGATGTTATTTTCTTAGATGAAGTAACCAAAAGACCTATTTCTAATGTAAATATTTTTAACAATAATTTTGGTACTATAAGTAATGTTGATGGTATTGCAAATCTATCTGGTTTTAATGCAAATGATTTTATTCAAATAAAGCATATTAGCTATGTAGATTTAAAAATTGAAAAAAATGGGCTAGAAGATAAAGTGTATTTATTCCCAAACTCATACATACTAGAAACAATAAATTTTGAAGAAATAAAGCAAGCTTTAAACTATAATGGAATACTCTCTAAAATTGAAAGAAAAAAAATTGAGGAAATACAACCAAGCACAATATCTGAACTTTTTAAAAAAACAATTGGAGTTTCCGTCCAAGAAAGCCAATCTGGAGGAGGGAGCCCAAACTATAGAGGAATGGAAGCAAATAGGTTGTTAATTGTAATAGATGGTGTTCCACTTAACAATGCCATATATAGAAATGGTCATGTACAAAGCTCAAGTTCAATAAACCCCTTTTTTATTAATAACATAAGAGCAATAACAGGGCCTGCATCAGTAGTATATGGAGATGGGGCTATGGGAGGGGCCTTAATTGTTAATACAATAAATAAAAACTCTTTTAATGGAAAATCAAATATATTATTTCAAAAATATGAAAGCGCAAATGAATCAAGTTCATTAAATTACTTAAGCACGTTTGATTTAAAAAAATTAACTTTTATAAATGGGTTTTCTATAAAATCAAATGGCAATATCAAGATGGGTTTAAACAGGGTGCACGGATATAAAAACTGGGGAAATGAAGCACATGTTGTAGAAAAAAACAAGCAGCTTAATACTTCTTATAACAGCTATGATTTTATTCAAAAACTATTTATAAATCTAAATAAAAAAGAAAAAATAAGTCTTAATAGTCAATTTTCAACAACATCAAAAATATCAAGATTTGATAAGATGAATGACTTAGAGGGTGGTGTTGGAAAGTATAAAAACTGGTACTATGGACCTCAAACTAGAATAGCACAAAACTTAAATTATACTAAAAAAGCTGATAATATATTGTCTGATAAATACTCATTAATTTTAGCTTGGCAAAATGTCAAAGAATCTAGACATAAGCAAAAAACAAATGATCAATACCTGTCAAATAGAAATGAAAATATCTTAATTCTAGATGGTGTTTTTGATATAAAAAAAACAATTAAACGATTTAAATTAAATTACGGAGTGAGTTATAGGAAACAGTTTGTAAACTCAAAGGCTAATTTAATAGACAATAATAATGTTATTTTTAATACTACAAGATATCCAGATGGAGGTAGTAGTGTGGTTGATGGGTCTATATACACACAGATTAACTGGAGTGTGTTTAAAAAAACAACTATATTTTTTGGAGAAAGATATAATCTTAATTTTCTAACTGCTGAGTTTGAAAATAATGACATCTATAATTTGCCTTTTTCAAAAATTACTACAAAAAACAAAGCACTGGTTTCTTCTTTTTTAATAAATCAAAAAATATTTAAAAAATCTAGTTTAAACATAGCGTATTATATGGGATATAGAAATCCTAATATAGATGACATTGGTAAAATATTTTCAAAAAACGATTATGCCGTAGTAATTCCAAATGAAAATCTAAAGCCTGAACAATCGTCTAATTTTGAAACTAGCTTGCTGATTAATCTTGAAAAAATAATTTTTGAAGCTCAATATTATAACATAAGTATCACTAATGCAATTCAAAGATCTAATAGTAGTCTTAACGATCAAGACTCAATAGTTTATGATGGAGATTTGATGCAAATACAAATGAACCAAAATATTTCATCTGCAAAAATCAATGGCTTTAGTTTAGCTTCGGATATTATGTTTAGCAAAAAAACAAACTTAGATTTTAAATTTAACTACATAAAAGGCAAGACTAATTTAAATAGACCACTCTCTCATCTACCCCCAATAAATTCTATAATTAGCCTTACACATAAAACTAATAAAAACAGATATACAATTTCTTATAACTTTAATGGATGGAAAAAAGCAGAAGATTATGATGATAATGGCGTAGATAATATTGAAGAAGCCACAATTGATGGTAATCCGAGCTGGCAAACAATAGATATTAGCTGGTCATTGAAGGCGACAGAAAACATAGACATATCATGTAAGTTAGAAAATATCATGGATATTCATTATAAAACATTTGGATCAGGCCTAAGTGCAAAAGGAAGGAATTTTATTTTATCTTTGAAAACAAACTTTTAAAAAATGAATAAATATTTTATAATTATAATTTGTTTTATCAGCCTAAACACCTACTCTCAGGTGTGGGAGAATAATTTACTTTCAGAAAACCCAAACGCCACATTAGAACAGAAGGAAACCGCATTTAATAACTATAGAAAAAAAGTTCCTTATTCAAAAGGGAATGGTTATAAACCTTATGCTCGAAGCCTAGATTTTATAACGCAAAGAATCTCAAATGGCAAGAAATTTCCGGTTGGTAAACTTTATACAGAATGGTTAAAAGAAAAAAGAAAATATCAAAATAGTAATTTAAATTCCAATAGTAATTGGACTGAAATAGGACCTCTTAACACACCAATTATTTTATCCAATGGTAAGAAAAGGGGCAATGGAAGAATTAACTGCATAGCTTTCGATCCAATAGATGAAGACATTATTTGGATTGGATCTCCAGGTGGGGGGTTATGGAAATCAATTGATGGTGGTAGTAACTGGCAAACAGGCACAGATAATCTTCCGGTAATTGGAGTGTCACATATTGCTATTAACCCAATAAATCCACAAGTAATGTATATTGCTACTGGAGATCTCAAAGGAGTAAATACAATGGCAAGCGCTTACAGTATTGGTGTGCTAAAATCAATAAATGGAGGTATTGACTGGGATACAACAGGTATTCAATGGGGATTAAATGATAATAAAAAAGTTAATAAGATTATTATTAACCCAAATTATCCAGACAGTTTAATTGCAGGTACACAGGCCTATATTCTTATAAGTGCTGATGCGGGGAATACATGGGTAAAAGCTGTAGATAGCAATGGGACTATTATTAATGGTAATTTTAGAGATTTGGAGTTTAAGCCTAATAATCCTAATACGATTTATTCAGTAAAACAAACAAATGGATCATCACAAGTTTTTAAATCTATAGATGGAGGGCAAATTTGGAATAGTTCTAATAATGGAATGGCAACATCAAATAAAAGCCGTCCCTTACTAGCTGTTACTGCGGCAAATCCTAATGCAGTATATATATTATTTTCTGCAAATGATGATGGTTTTCATGGTGTATATAAGTCTACAGATAGTGGTAATAACTGGAGCCTGCAGTCTGACAGTCCTAATATTTTAGGCAGAAATACTGATGGTACAAGTACAGGAGGTCAATCTTGGTATGATTTAAGTTTTGGTGTTTCAACGGTAGATGAAAACATGTTATATGTAGGTGGAATAAATCTTTGGGCATCAAATAATGGTGGTGTAGACTGGAGTATAAGCGGAAGTAGTGGAAGCAGTGCTAATTACTCTTATATGCATGTAGATCAACATGTTGTAGAATTTAATCCATTAAATGATATCGCATATGCCGGAAATGATGGTGGGCTTTACAAGTATATGGATAACCTAAATTCATGGATTGATATTAGTGACGGCTTGGGTATTTCTCAGTTTTATCGAATTGGCTTATCGAATACTCTTAATGGACGTGTAGTTGCGGGAGCTCAGGACAATGGTACCGAAATGGTTACAAATAGTTATTGGGAGGCAATTAGAGGTTCTGATGGCATGGAATGTGCAATAGACATATATGATCATGATATAATATACTCAACCTCTCAATATGGAGGGTTAAGAAAAACATATAATGGAGGTAATAATTGGAGTAATATAAAGCCTGTAAACTACGAGGGCGGTTGGATCACTCCTTATAAAATACATGCTATTAATAATAACCTGATAGTTGCTGGCTATAAAGAAGTTTATAGGTCTCAAACTGGAGGGGTTCAATGGGATTCTATTTCTTATAATGTTAGTAATGCACAATCTATACGCACTATAGCATTAGCTCCTTCAGATGAAGATTATATTTACAGCGCTTCAGATAATAGAATTAAGAGAACAAAAGACGCTGGAGTAACATGGGATGATATAAAGCAGGGGCTGCCAAACTTTAATTTTTCAGATATTACTGTTGCTGCCAATGATGCTGATCATATTTGGGTTACTTTTTCTGAATTTCAAGCAAATCATAAAGTTTATGAATCAACAGATGGAGGTGATAGCTGGAATAACATAACCGGAAACAATCTTCCAAATCTTCCTGTAAACTGCATTGTTCACCAAGATTTAGCTCAGGGAAATTTATATATTGGAACAGATATTGGCGTATATCATAGAGACAATACAATGTCTGATTGGGAGCCTTTTATGGATGGTCTTCCAAATGTTGTTGTAAAAGAACTAGAAATTAATTATAATACACAAAAAATTGTTGCTGCAACATTTGGAAGAGGAGTTTGGGAGAGTGATCTTAACACTATATCAACAGGTCAAATTAATCAAGCAATAAGTTCTTTTAGTATTTTTCCGAATCCAGCTGATGATTATTTGATTATTAGAGGGGCAATTGATCCTAGTTCAATAATTAATATTTACAGCGTAACAGGACAGCTTGTGTATAGCAATCATTACAGTCAAAAAATTCGATTGGATGGTATCAGTAAAGGGTATTATATAATTGAAGTAATTTCTAAAGACATCAGAAAAGAGATTCAAAAATTAATTATAAAATAGCCTCAATTTCTTTTAT
>TARA_B110000438_G_scaffold278508_1_pt1 | contig 13029 bp, 13 predicted proteins | sample TARA_B110000438 | Tara Oceans TARA_B110000438 (sample SAMEA4398413) | marine metagenome | biome: Polar Biome; feature: [MES] marine water layer (ENVO:01000295) within the mesopelagic zone...; material: water (ENVO:00002006), including particulate matter (ENVO:01000060) such... | reverse complement strand
TCTCTGTAGCTCATTAGCGGAGATCAGGGTTTGGATTCAAGCCTTTCTGGGAATGAAGGAGAGATGCTAGCAGTTAGAAGATCACCGGCGATCACCAGGGAATGCATTACTGAATTTCGTCAATTCCAGCGAGGAATCTCTCACCCCGAGGGAAATAGCGGTTATCACTGTCAAGGGAGAAGACTACGGAATTTGATCGGCCAATGATTTCACCACGAGGCACAAAACTGTATACCCGGCTATCAGCGCTGTTATCACGATTATCTCCAAGCACGAAATACTGATCTGCAGGAACTACTGTTGGACCGTAAGATCGACTGGAACGGTTAATAAAGTGGCGGGAAAGCTTGGCTTGATGGGAACGGTCTGGCAGTTCTTCGAGAATAATCAATGTATCTTCATCGCGCGATAAAACTTCATAGTTGGCGGCAATACCGTTGATAACCAATGAATTGTTTTGCATATAGATAGTGTCATTGGGGACACCAACAATTCGCTTAACTAGACGCTTGGCCGCTTTCTTGGAGTCAATAATGACGACGTCTCCTCGCTGAGGGTCAGAGACTTCAGCCAGGGAAATTTCGGTAAATGGAATCTTCACATCATAAGCTAATTTGTTCACCCAGACTTTATCGCCATCTAAAAGGGATGGCTGCATGGAGGCTCCGGAAATTGAACTGAGGTCAGCAATCGCACTTTTAAAGAAAACGATACAGAACAGTAATAGGAAGAATTGGCTATTTTCTTTCCAGAAAAAGCCGAGATGCCTCCGAAAGCGCTCTGTTTTGGAGAGCTTATTCAATTTGTTTAATTCTTCCATAGTCCTATTCAGTCAGTCCTGTTTCTGTTCTTGGCAATATAAATTAGCGGGCTAAATTGACTCTGTCAATTCGGTCTATGATGAATTTAGTCATAACTGAAGCGCATTAGCTCCAAGCCCCTCAGATATCGCACTAATTCCTCGACACATACGCTGGGGCTCTGGATTTTAATTTGATAATGAAAAATCCCGCTGACGAATTAATTCGTCAGCGGGATCTTCTACTTTATGGGAGCTCAGAAATCTCAACTCTAACCAGAAATTTCCCTCCAATCACTCAGCAAGCAAATGCTAGCAAGAGTAACTGGAGGCTCCCTTTATAGATTGGCTATTGATGGGATCACCTCCTTGGATTGCCAGGGTAGCAATGGTTGCTAGGAGGTTCCCCCCGAAAGAACCGCTAGCAAAAGTTAGAGGTTTTTATATAACACATCATTGTGAGTGTAAAGCAGCTAATACATTTAGATTGTTGAGCAGGATGTCACATAAAAATCAGATGGACACCACATTTTATATCTATTGTATCGCTATGATAACACCCTAGAATGCTCGGATATCCAACTATACTGTCAATATTGAGATAGATTATTAAAAAGATTACTAGGAATAATTCATAATAATGGTAATCCGGGACTCCCGAATGGGGAATCCGAAGAAAGTATTCTCTTGCCAGGCATTGCAGGAACCAGCCTAATAATAAGATTAAAACCTAAAATGAAAGAAAAACTTGCAAGGAAAGAAATAGTACGCCTCCTATTAAAGCTAGGTAAAGAACAAAGCGTACAGGATTCTCAATAAAACTATTCCACATCGTTCTAGCTTCACCTCTTTGCCGGCCTAATTCATATTCTTTTTTTATCGCCACCGAACGATTCAACTCATATTCATCAATTAGCCATCGAGCGTGATCATAGTGTTCTGTATTATTAATCCACAACGCTGGTAATGAGACACCCCAATTTCCCGCCGTGGTTTCGAAATACTCAATGTTATTGGATTCCAAGATTTCACGAACATCTTGAGCTTCATCATCGGGGACATTACGTAATTTAAAGAGTATTTTTGCCATCGACTAACCTAAGCACGCTCGGTGCTATTATTAAGATGAACACAGTAATCTGGTGATAAGAAAGAGTAACAATCAATTTCTTCGATAAACGAGGGCATGCTACCTTTAAGCTATCGATGTGTAAAACTTATTAAGGAAGCAAAGCTCTATGTGTACTGCTTATAATTTAATGACAAGCGCAGGATGAAAATTCAAGGTGAAGGTAAAAATGAATTCAGATAGATTATTTGGAGCCCAATCTAAGGTAAAGCTAAAGTTATTATTGCTGATGCTCAGTTTGGTATCCCTTTCAAATATTATGCCTACAATCTCAGCCGATTCATCTGTATGGAAAATTACATCGGGCGAGAATACCGTGTATTTGGGTGGCACAGTTCATCTGCTTCGCCCATCAGACTATCCATTGCCTGGAGAATATGAACAAGCCTATCAAGAATCGACGGTACTTGTATTTGAGACTGATATTAGTTCCATGAACGATTTGTCAATCCAGGCAGAGATGTTAAAGCAACTCACATATACTGACGGGCAGAGTTTAGATACTGTATTAAATGACGAAGCCTACAATGCACTATCCAAGTATATTGCGACTATAGGTATACCTATGGCGATGATAGAACAGTTTAAGCCGGGCATGATTATTAGCATGCTACAACTTTTAGAGTTTCAGAAGATTGGTTTTACGCCGCAAGGAGTTGACGCTTATTTCAATATTCGCGCTATAAATGATGCAAAAACTCTTGAAGAGTTAGAGTCTGTTGAAGAACAAATTGGTTTTCTTGCTGCGATGGGAGAGGGTAACGAAAATGAATTTATTTTACTTTCTCTCAGTGACTTGGATGAAACCACCGAAGTCATGGAAGATATGATTCTTGCCTGGCGTACCGGTGATAATGAAAAGCTATCCGAAATGTTTGTTGCAGACATGTTGAATGAAGCTCCAGAGCTCTATGAATCTCTTTTGCGAGGTCGCAACCTTAACTGGATACCGCAAATAGATAAAATGTTAGCGGATGAGGATGTGGAATTTGTGTTGGTAGGCGCTGCCCATTTGGTTGGCAATGATGGTCTTTTAGAGCTTCTCAAAGCTAGAGGCTATAAAGTAAACCAACTCTAAAGTATTTGTTCTAAACAGAGTAGCGACACTCATCAAATTTCTCGCCACGAAAAAAGAGCGAGTGACCGCGCGTTAGAGTTTAATAACTAGTTCTAAATATTGAAATAGATATTACAAATAGCTACTAACCAAATAAGAGTGCCAGCTAACTAGGAGCTGGTTTTATGGCTGAGGACGATTTGCCTTGGTCCACTTGTTGAGGTTTGGCCGCTTACACCTGATGGAATCTGTTGAACTTGACCACCGGCTTTTAGAAAAGCCTCTACGTGTAAGTTAAGGTCCGCTCGATTACTGATAACCGCATCTTTTTTTGATTTGTTTGCCATAACAACTTTCTCTCTCTACGCTAATAACCAGACAATTATACACGAATCGCGCACTTTCGGGTAATTCAAGGCATAAAAAATTGGCAGAGGAGGAGGGGGAATCTCCGTAATGATATTGATTATTTTTACAATAAGTGAGTTTTTAGCGAAGATAGTCTTCGCTAAAAACTGTCTAACATTGCTTACTATAGTTGCTAATTAATAGTCTCCATCTGTTAGAATTTAGTTTCCTAAAGGAGATTTTTAATGTCTGAAAAAGAAATCCCAACTATTGACACTGAAGTCAGTGGCGATGAGATTGCCCTGAATAAGGTAGTAACATTTCACTATCGCTTAAGAGAAGTTGATGAGGAAGGAAACTATAGCGATTTGATGGAAGAATCTTATGGTCACGAGCCGCTTTACTATTTACATGGGTTTCATAATGTCATCATAGGATTGGAACGAGAGCTTGAAGGAAAGAAACCAGGCGATGCAGTTGAAGTAATATTAGATCCTCTCGATGCGTATGGGGTTCGAGTAGAAAAAGCACTGCTAAGGGTTCCTATAAAGCACTTAATGATCCCACCTGGTACTAAAAAAATTGTCGCTGGAACTTTTGCCACAGTAGAAACAAATGAAGGCCGACGAAATGTAACTGTAGTTAAGGCAGGCAAGTTCAATGCTGATGTGGATTTCAATCACCCCTACGCCGGAAAGACGCTTTATTATCAGATCGAAGTGGTTACAGTCAGAGATGCTACTCAGGAGGAAATTGACCATGGACACGTGCATGGGCCTGGTGGACACAAACATTAATCGTTAGATTCAGTGATTAGAGAAAATCACTCAACGGTTGCTATTTATTTATTGGGGTCAATGCCCGCGCACTGCTCGTATTTATTACTGAGGTAATTTGTCTAAAGACCAATCTTTATCGCACTCTCTTAGCGGATTTATACTCACGCGCCAATGGCGTGAATCGGCTACCGGTGTTGAGCTAATCTACTGGCTGGCGGGAGACTTAGGTCCGCTGCGCTTCCAGACTTCAACACAAGAGGCAGTTAGTTTTTTTCCATCCCATCAAGAAGAGAAGGTCCGTCTGCTCCTCGCTAATCAATCTAATTGGCGAATAAAGTCTACCAAACTACAAAACTTTTCCCATGAAAATGTATCAGCGCTTTATTTTCAAAGTCAGAGAGCTTTATTTGATTGTCGAGATAAATTAGTGATCAACGGCGTAGCGCTGGCCGAGTCAGATTTAAAGCCAACTGACCGATTTCTGATGGAACGTTTTATCACCGGCGCAGTGAGTTATTCTGGAGAGGTTATTGAGCCGTCAAAAGGGCAATCAAAAGACAAATTAAACTTTCGTGAATTGGTCAGCGGCAAGCTAACACCATCCGACTATCGCCCGAAATTTAAAGCTTTGTCTATCGATATAGAAACCAATTACGCTGGGACTTCACTTTATTCAATTGGTCTTTATTCCGACACTATTTCAGAAGTCTTTATGAACGGCGAAAGTGGTAACTCTGCACGCGTGCAGATTGGAGATAAGAAAGCTCCGATAGACCTCATTTATTGTACAAATGAGCGCGATATAATTTTGGCATTTTTAGACCGAATAAATTCTATTGATCCTGATGTAGTAATGGGTTGGAACGTAGTAAATTTTGACCTGCGTGTTTTACAGAATATATGCGATAGATGGAGGATCTCCTTTCGGTTTGGCCGCAACAATGAGCAGGTGATCTGGCGCAAAACCCGCGAGGGCAACGACAGGTATTATGCGTTAGTCCCGGGAAGAGCTGTTCTAGATGGGATCGAACTGATGCGCAGTGCAACTTATCAGTTCGAGAATTTCTCTTTAGAATTCGTCGCGAGAAAGCTGCTAAATAGAGGGAAGCTAGTAGAGAACATAGATCAGCGAGATGAAGAAATCACCGAGCTCTTTAGCAGTAACAAACCCGCTCTCGCTCGTTACAATCTTGAAGACTGCCGCCTGGTGTGGGATATTTTTGAGTTAGAGAATTTGTTGAATTTTGCGATTGAACGGAGCTCTCTCACCGGTTTAGAGCTAGATCGATACGGGGGATCTGTCGCTGCCTTTGATTTCCTTTATTTACCTCGGTTGCACCGCAAAGGGTTTGTTGCTCCTTCCTTGGGGCAGGTAGCGGCTAGCAATGTGAGTCCCGGAGGGTATGTTATGCGTTCAATACCGGGGATTCACAATAATGTGATAGTTCTCGATTTTAAGAGTCTGTACCCTAGCATAATTAGGACATTCCATGTAGATCCTCTCGCTTTGGTAGTTGCACAAAAAGAAGAGGATGCGATTCCAGGCTATGACAATGGAAGTTTTTCCCGTTCTGCTTATATCCTGCCCGATTTGATTGCTTCTCTATGGGCTGCAAGAGACCAGGCCAAAGCTAATAAAAATGCTGTAATGTCACAAGCAATTAAAATCATAATGAATTCGTTCTATGGTGTGCTCGGTACTTCGGGGTGCAGGTTTCTGGATTCCCGGTTAGTGAGCTCCATTACCAAGCGAGGTCATGAAATAATTATTGAGAGTAAGAATCAAATTGAGCAAAAAGGCTATGAGGTAATTTATGGGGATACTGATTCGGTTTTTGTATTGCTCGGAGAAGTTAAAATCAGTGATGTTCCAGATATCGGGGACAGATTGGCGGCAGAACTTAATGACTGGTGGCGAGAACGGCTTCAAAAGTACTACAACATAGAAAGCTATTTGGAAATCGAATTTGAAACTCATTTCAGCAAATTTCTAATGCCCACCATAAGAGGCTCCGATGCAGGCAGCAAGAAACGCTATGCTGGCATGGTAATGGATAACAAGGATCAGTCAATATTAAAAATGCTGTTCAAAGGATTGGAAACAGTACGAAGCGATTGGTCACCACTAGCTAGAGAATTCCAACAAGTTCTTTATGAGCGCATCTTTCGTGATCAGCCTTATGTTGATTTCATAAAGCAAACTGTGGCCGACATATTAGATGAAAAGTTTGAGTCAGAATTAGTATTACGTAAGCGCTTGAGGAGAAAATTAGGCGACTATGTAAAAAACGTCCCTCCTCATGTTCAGGCGGCTCGCAAAGCCGAAGTTATTCGAAAAGAGAAAAATCTTCCAAGTCTCTATGAGTCTGGAGGTTGGATTGAATATATAATGACAGTGTCCGGGCCAGAACCCAGGCAGTATCGACAATCACCTATCGACTTTAATTTTTATATAGAAAAACAATTAACACCAATAGTGGATTCAATTTTGGTTTTTAAATCTTTATCAATGAACGAAATATTGAATAAGCAGATTGGATTGTTTTAGGGGTATACCAACTAGTTATGACGAATTATCTTGTGTTAACAATAATTGGGGATGACAAATCGGGGTTGGTGGAATCGCTTTCACAAATCATTGCCGAAAATTCTGGAAGTTGGTTAGAGAGTAGTATGTCTCAACTAAACGGAAAATTTGCTGGAATATTGAGAGTCAGCGTAGCTGATCAAGCTGCAGATAAGCTAATTAGCGAACTAGAGAGTCTATCCGGGGATCTTAAGATCATCGTTGAGAAAGCTGGGGTAGCAGAAGGAGAAGATCATGAGAATACCACAATTAACTCTATTGAATTAAGTGTCGTTGGCAACGACAGATCTGGAATAGTTCGAGAGATTTCTCATGCGTTAGCGAGCTTATCGGTAAGCGTGGAAAAACTAAGCACTCAATGCGTAGCAGCACCGATGTCTGGGGAAATTTTGTTTAAAGCCAGCGCTCAGCTTAAGGTCCCTAGCTCTCTGGATTTGGATGAACTGCAGTCAGTTCTCGAAGAAATCGCTGATGATTTAATAGTCGAGCTTCTAAGTTAAGAGATGGTCAGTTGGATAGACTGACATTAATTTGCCCGAGATTATCGATCATGTTGGTAACGAGCCAGCTTGAGCGCAGAGCTTGAAGCTTAGTTTCATTTGATTGCGCGATAAATTCATTTAGTATTTCTTGGTTATCAGCATCGATTAATTCTAAGTAACCATAGGCTAAGTCCCATACAATATCAGTAGTTTTAGAATTTGAATCTACATTGGAGTTAGTGGGTTTGTTGGTCAATGTTTCAGATCTAGTAGCAAAGATACTGGATTTAGAGTCTAGGTCTGGATTGCAGGCTGACAACACTATGACACAGCCAAGCAGGGAGCCAGAAAAACTTCGAACAAAAGCTGGCAGGGTAAGCTTTAGTAACATTTTGTTAACCAGCTAGAGTATCTATTGTTAACGCCGAACTTTTGCTAATAAATGATTATCGTAAACTGATAATTTCCCAATTTCGCGTTTGCGCAATTTTTCTCAAGTCTTCGTCAGGGTCTACTGCAATTGCTTGCGTTACTTTTTCAAGGAGAGGTAGATCATTTATTGAATCACTATAAAAAATACTGGCTGTCAAGTCGTATGGTTCTAATTGATTAAAAATCCACAATTTTAACCGCTCAAATTTACCTTCACGAAAACAAGGTATCCCTAAAATATTTCCGGTAAATTGTCCATAATCAATTTCAAGTTCCGTCGCTAGCAAATGATGAACATTAAAAATCTTAGCAATTGGTCCGGTAACATATTCATTTGTCGCCGTAATGATAATGCAGTAATCACCAGCTTGCTTGTGAAAATCAATAAGCTTCTGTGCTTTTTCTAAAACCATCGGTTGGATAAAAGTACGCATAAATTCTCTATGTAAATCGCTACGTTCTTCGAGAGAGAGGGAAAGAATCGGGGTAATGGTAAATTTCACATAGGCGTGGACATCGAGTTTGCCAGCACGATAGTCGTTATAGTACTTGTCATTAGTTTTGCGGTGGCTGGCTTCATCGACCAATTTCTTTGTAATGAGAAATTCCCCCCAAGCGTGATCACTGTCACCAGCTAACAGAGTATTGTCCAAATCAAAAAGAGCTAAACGAGTCGACATAGGGGTTTTCATCACGATTATCCGACGCATTATACCCTCTAGACTCTAGTTTCAGCGCATTTATTAGCACAATTAGCAGCTAATTAGACTAGATTAATTTTACATAACATATTGTAATATATGAAAATAATGTAGCAGTACGGTTGTAGCAACATTGATCTGAGGAAGATGTTTATGAAACAATATGCTTTTACCCTTGTCTAAAGGTTGATGAGTATGATCGATTCGGAAGGCTTTCGTTCTAATGTGGGAATTGTTATTTGCAATCGACTTGGCCAACTTCTGTGGGCCAAACGAATTGGGCAGAGCGCGTGGCAATTCCCCCAGGGTGGAATTAAACAGAGTGAATCCATTGAAGATGCTATGTTTCGCGAGCTCGGTGAAGAAGTCGGTTTAGCCGCGGATGATGTAAATATCCTCTATCAAACTAATGATTGGTTACATTACCGGTTACCAGGAAAATTTATTAGACATCACAAAGACCCTCTTTGTATTGGGCAGAAACAGAAATGGTTTCTCTTAGGTCTTGAGAGTGACGAAAGTAATGTAGTACTTAGCAAGGCAGATAAACCGGAATTTGATGATTGGAAATGGGTGAGCTATTGGTATCCGATCAATCAAGTAATTGAATTTAAAAGAGATGTGTATCGAAGAGCACTAAAAGAACTAGTAGATCCTCTTTATCAATATCTAAAGCAACAATAATAAAATGGGCCATCAATATTTTCGACAAGCTAATAACGGTGTATTACAACAATAGTTCGCTACCTGTATTTTGACTTTTGCCATTATAGAGAAGAAGAGCGAGCAGAGTTTGATAAGACCACTTACCGGAAAATAGAATGCTGGATCAATTACGCCGCATAGTGCAAAAAGTTAATGCAGCTAAGGATTTGCAATCGGCATTAAACATCATTGTAAGTCGAGTTCGCGAATCGCTCTCCACACAAGTATGTTCTGTTTATCTTTTGGATTCTGATATTAACTGCCATGTTCTTATGGCATCAGAAGGCCTAAATGAAGAAGCCGTTGGTCATGTAAGTTTAGAATTAGGGGAAGGCCTAGTTGGTTTGGTGGCGAAACATGCCGAGCCGATAAATCTGCAAGATGCGCCTTTGCATCCTAGCTATCACTACCTTAAAGAAACTGGCGAAGAAGAATTTCACGCTTTTCTTGGCGTTCCAATCATTCACCACCGCTCTGTACTGGGTGTGCTGGTCGTTCAGCATGAGGCACGTCGACGATTTGATGAAGGCGAAGAAGCATTTTTAATTACGCTGTCCGCACAGTTAGCCGGAGTAATCGCTCATGCCGAGGCAACTGGAGCGATCGAGGGTATTAGCCCATCGGGGCAGAAAACCTCAGATACTGCCTTCGCGGGAGTTTCCGGATCTTCTGGTGTAAGCATCGGAGAAGCTGTTGTTGTATTTCCCCATGCCGATCTGAGTCTTATTCCAGACAGGCGTGCGAAAAATATAAACAAAGAAATTGAATTCTTCGCGACTTGCTTGAGCGCCGTTAGGGGAGACATGGCGAAGCTGCATGACAAATTAGCGGGCCAAGTAGCTGAAGAGGAACGTCAGTTATTTAATGTCTATCTACATATGCTCGACGATGATGCTTTGGGTAACGAAGTAGTTGAACGGATAAGAATGGGATCTTGGGCTCAAGGCGCGCTTGCCTATGTAGCTAATGAGCACGTTCGAAAATTCGAAAATATGAATGATGATTATCTCAGTGAGCGAGCTATAGATATAAAAGACCTGTGCAGTCGCGTATTGTTTTACTTACAAGAAAAGGAAACTATAAAAACTGAGTATGTTGACAATACTATTTTAGTTAGTGAAGAGCTGACACCTGGTATGTTGGTCGAAGTACCTAAGGTTAAACTCAAAGGTTTGATTTCAGTAAAAGGTTCCGGTAACTCCCACGTAGCGATTCTCGCGAGGACCATGGGTATCCCTACAGTAATGGGTGTTGTTGATCTACCTTACAATCAATTCGATGGAAGAGAGGTAATTGTTGATGGCTACAAAGGCAAAGTTATCAGTAATCCATCTGATCAATTGCGCAACCGTTATCTCGAAACTATTAAAGAACAAGATCAGTTAATTCAAGGTTTAGAAGGACTAAAAAATTTACCGTGTGAAACCGCTGATGGTCATCGCGTTCATCTTTGGGTTAATACTGGCCTAATGTCAGATGTCATACAGTCATTGGACCAGGGAGCTGAAGGAATTGGTCTATTCAGAACAGAAGTTCCTTTTTTATTAAGTGAAAGATTTCCAAGTGAGCAGGAGCAAACAGATATATACAGAGAACAATTGGTAGCGTTTGCACCTAAATTAGTGACCATGCGCACACTCGATGTTGGAGGCGATAAGGCGTTACCTTATTTTCCCATTGAAGAGGCTAATCCTTTTCTCGGTTGGCGAGGGATAAGAGTGACTCTGGACCACCCAGAAATATTTACCGCACAGATACGCGCGATGTTGAGGGCAAGCATTGGATTAGAAAATCTTCAAATCATGCTGCCAATGATTTCCAATGTAAATGAAGTAAATTCAGCAATCCAGCTTATTAAGAAAGCTTATCGTGAGCTCATTCAAGAAGGCCTAGAAGTAAAGTATCCACCGATTGGCGTAATGATTGAATTGCCGGCAGCAGTTTATCAAACTCGAGCACTATGCAAGATGGTAGACTTTGTTTCTGTTGGTAGTAACGATTTAACTCAATATTTGTTAGCAGTCGATAGAAACAATCCGCGAGTCGCAAATCTATACAGTGCATTTCACCCGGCTGTTCTTAGTGCATTGCAATTCGTTGTAACCGAAGCTCGCACAGAGGGTATTCCTGTTAGTATCTGTGGGGAAATGGCGGGAGATCCCGGTGCAGCAGTTCTACTGATGGCAATGGGATATGATGTTCTTTCAATGAATGCCACTACATTGTTAAAAGTTAAATCGGTAATAAGAAGTATGAGTATGGAAGCGGCGCAGGATTTGCTCGATCAAGCTATGCACCTTGACGATGCGCAAATGATTAGGAGTGCTGTCGACTTAGCACTTTATAATGCAGGTGTAGATCGGTTGTTACGTTCTTCTCGTACTAACTGAAATTCTCTTTCACTATTCGATACAATATATGATTTCATAAACCAGTTTCTTTGGGTGCTTCCGGTTGTGGTAAGTTTTCTTCTGAGTCAGTCATTCCTGGTATTTCCATTAAGTTCTATGGTGAGCTATTAACTACAGCTGTCAGAGTGGCAACTTTCCCTGAATTAAGCTCATAAAAAGAAAAATTCACTGCCCTATGGGCGGCTTCTATGCCATACCGTTGGCGCCAATAATCTTTAGCTAATCTCCAACTAACTTCTACTTCATTATTCAGCGTTAGATAACCGGTTGGTGCTAGACTTCCCAAGCCTATAAATTTTTGGTTTACTTTCCGCTCCAATACTCTGAGACACCATCCATTTTCTTCTATGCGCGTGTTGTATTGCTTAATTGCCTTACGGGTTTGATCGAGATTCAGAATGTTAGAGAAGAATCCCATAATCTTTTTATCGGTGTTCATTCCTGCTACCCGCATAAGACCTTAGTCTTATCATTGACCGAGATGTCAAGTACGAAGCTTCAAATTGAGTAGGCGGCTTCATTGACAGTCTCGGGTTTGAAAGTAGCTGAAACGAAAATTGAAAGTAGCTTAAGAACCTTAGAATTTAGGGAGCCAAATTTATTAAAAAAACTCGACAGTCCCTGATTCTAAACAATATTCTGCGCCAGTGATAATTAAGTCATGGTTGGCTACTAGCAATTCTAAAATTTCGGATCCATGTTTTAAATTATCAACAGATGCTTGAATATTCGCACGTATAGCGTGCTCTAATAGTTTTTCTGGATTGCTATTAGCGTCAGAATCAATTAGAGATTCTATGCTTGGCTGAATTCTGTCTACAATAGCGCTGAGATTAGGTGAGCGGTTTTCAGTTGTTTGCGCGAGTTCTTGAATGGTAGCTTCCACGGCTCCGCACTTCGAATGCCCCAAGACTACTACCAAACGAGTGCCAAATTTTTCCGCGGCGAATTCTATACTGCCTACTTGCGAGGGCGCGACAATATTCCCTGCCACGCGGATAACGAATAGATCGCCAATCCCTTGGCCGAAAACAAGTTCAGCTGGAACTCTAGAATCGGAACAGCCTAGGATAATAGCGAATGGAGTTTGCTCGGGAACCATCTGCGCTCTAACAATAGCATCGATCTCTATATGTTGGCTTTCACCAGCACGAAATCTTACGTTGCCTTCTTTTAGGCGCACAAGAGCATCTTCAGCACTAATCATTAAAAGTGGCCACCTCATTTATTGCAAGGATTCTACCTTGTGCTATCCGAGGGTGCTAGAAATCTAGAGCGATAATTGGAACTATTCATGTGCGATTGGGATATCAAAGCATTAATCCTATCCAGATTATGGATTCTTATACATTCCGGCAAAGTAATGCAGAGCTCTTTGTTATATAGTTTAATTTTTCAAAGAGAAGGTTTAGTTACTGCTATTTGAATGAAGCATGGCTTCTGCCAATGAGATTTCGCCCTGCTGTTTTAATTGTAATGCGACAGTTTCTTGTTCAGCTGCAGATCTATTCTGACTCAGCTTATATTTGCATTGAATTTCGTTTATGGAAATCTCTATACCAACAATTCCCCTCCGCATGTTGTCATCATAGCTAGCTT
>TARA_B110000438_G_scaffold38907_2_pt1 | contig 13079 bp, 10 predicted proteins | sample TARA_B110000438 | Tara Oceans TARA_B110000438 (sample SAMEA4398413) | marine metagenome | biome: Polar Biome; feature: [MES] marine water layer (ENVO:01000295) within the mesopelagic zone...; material: water (ENVO:00002006), including particulate matter (ENVO:01000060) such as...... | reverse complement strand
TTCCATTCTTCCTCTCAACAAACGCATTGAATATGGGCGTTTATCTTCGCTGCTCAGATTTAAATCTTGCAATGCCTGGTTCACTTCTCTAGTGGCGGTTTTTTCCCCTAAGGGCTTGCTTAAGCTTCTTATAAATTCTCCTGCTGACTTCGCAATTAGCCCGCTGCGTTTACGCCTTTGAATGGTATCCAATGCACAAATATCTGCAGAGCTTTTCTCTTCGTCACTTGTACTGGTAAGTAGGGAGACCATGACAAATAGCAAAGTATTACCAATTAGTGATATTGAGGAAACTTCTTGCCAATTTAGTGATATTAATGAAAAAGAAGTTGCTGTCATTTCGAAAAACAATGGGAGCATTAAGAACAAAAACCAAACAAGAAATGCTGCACATAACCCTGAAATGAATCCCTTCTTATTGCCTTGGGGCCAGTAGAGAATAGCAACAATCCCCGGCAAGAATTGAAGTGAGGCAGAAAAAGCAACTGTTCCAATTACTTGAATACTAATGGTTGCTTTTGGCAAGTAATAAAAAAGAAAGCCGGCCCAAATTAACGCGGTTATCAGGAGTCGACGGTGCCAGAGTAACCAGCGATAAATATCTTGTTTTGCGCTAGGTTGATAGATTGGAAGAATAATGTGATTTAGACACATATTTGAAAGTGCCAGAGTGATTACAATAATTAATCCGCTTGCTGCACTTAAGCCTCCTAGGTAACCAACAAGAGTTATAATTGGACTACCATAGGCAGCACCGATTGCTACCGGCAGATATTCCACTTGGACTAGAGTTCCCGATTGCAGGCCAGCCCAAAGTATGGGGAGGACGGGCAAACTAAGGATTAGAAAATAGAGAGGTAATCCCCAACTTGCATAGGATAAAGAGCGTTGCCCATTAGATTCATTGAAGGTTGCATAGAACATATGTGGCATTGCGATAGAAGCGGTAAAAAATAGTAATGCTATGACATGAAATGAGCTAAAATAATTTGTGTCTTTTAGACTTTCTAATAGTTCAGGTTGCTGGTTTAGCCATTCGTTAAGCTCCCCAAAGCTTCCAAAAGCACCAAATATTGCGAAAGCACCTACAATTAAAAAAGCGACCAGCTTTACGAGAGATTCGAACGCAATTGCCATGACCAACCCGTCGTGGCGAGTTCTTCCCGCTCGTCTCGATGTGCCAAATAAAATGGCGAACAATGTTATTAGAATGCAGAAGCCAATCGCTATGGCGCCTTGAGTCGGCTCTGCTGAAATAATGTCGGCGGTATCCTCAACAGCTCTAATCTGCAGCGCGATTAAAGGAATAACTCCAATTAAAATCACGATGGTTGTTATGGTGCCAGCCCATGGTGATCGATACCGAAATGCCATGAGGTCTGCGAGTGAGCTTAGCTGGTAAGTTCTGGTAAGCTCCAAGATCGGTTTTAAGAGTAACGGAGATAATAGAAAAGCGAGTGATATGCCGATTGAATGGGCTAGATATCCATATCCATCACGCAGCGCGTTACCAACAGAGGTATAGTATGCCCAAATGCTAGCAAATACTCCTAGGGACAGCACATAAATTATAGGGTGTCGAACTAGGCGCTGAGGTATCCAGCCTTTATCAGTGATGAAGGCGACTCCAAAAAGTAAGACTAGATAGCAGCTCCCCAGCAGAAAAAGGGTAGTTAATTCATAATTCATCAGAATCCTGCTCTCTATGAGCCCAGCTTGACACTATGATAATCATCAAACCTATTATAAATGGGCGATACCAAGTTCCATTAGGTTGGTTGATCCAGTCAATGCTTACTAGGAACAACAAATAAATGATTACCAACAGCACTAAGATAGAGCGAGGGATGTACACTGAATTACTCCGCTTTTAGCGAACTCTCAGAGATATTAGCTAACTTGGGTACAGCCTGTATATCCCATACTGCAATTCCCCACGCTAATTGTTCTTTTACAGTTGCCTGTTGAATTGTTGTCGGTGGGGAAAGTCCAAGAAATTTCATAGCCTGATGAATCAGCATCGGTCCATGTTCTGTGTCAATAGGAGTTGCAAAATGCTGTTTACTTAGCTTTTGCCCTTTAGCATTGACTATAACTGGAATATGACCATAGGTTGGTGTTTTATAGTTAAGTAATTGTTGTAAATAAATTTGTCTGGGTGTTGAGTCAATCAAATCATTGCCGCGAATAATGTGAGTAATATTTTGCAGGGCATCATCCGCAACAACCGCAAGTTGATACGCAAATAATTTATCTTTTCTTACTATTACAAAGTCGCCAACTTCTGTTTCCAGATTTTGACGATAGTTTCCCTGCACTAGGTCATTAAATTCAATTGTGCCATTTTCAGTTCGCAACCTAATTGCATAGTCAGAACCAGGTTTTGAGATTCTTTTTCGACACTGGCCGTTGTAGATGGAGCCCATGGCTTTGATTGCTGGTCGAGTACAGTCGCATTCGTAGCAGAGTTCTTTTTTTGCTAGTTGCTGTAGGATTTTATCATAATCGTCTAGGCGCGTGCTTTGGTATAGCAATTCCCCATCCCACTCTAAACCTAATTTAGTTAGCTGATCTAATATTTTTTCAGCAGCACCTTTAGGTTCTCGAAGGGGATCAAGATCTTCCATGCGCATTAACCAAAGGCCGTTATTAGCCTTAGCATCGAGAAAACTTGCGACCGCAGCAACTAAAGACCCAAAGTGCAATGGACCAGTTGGTGATGGAGCGAATCTACCAATATAGCAACGATCTTGATTGGTGAGTTCACTGCTCACGGTTAAGATTGGAAATTAAGTTGATGATGAGAATTATATATCAGCCTCAGTAAATTGAACTCATGCTCTATGAGTTCAATTAATATGATTTAGCTGCCTAATTGTTTCTCTTTTATTTCGTCGAGAGTTTTGCAATCAATACATTTATTTGCAGTAGGTCTTGCTTCTAGTCTGCGTATTCCAATTTCAATTCCACATGACTCGCAAAAACCGTAATCGTCTTGTGCGATCGCTTCGATAGTGCTGTCAATTTTCTTGATTAGTTTTCTTTCCCGGTCACGTGTTCGAAGTTCTAGACTAAACTCTTCTTCTTGTGTGGCGCGATCCGCTGGATCGGGATAGTTCGCAGCGTCATCCTGCATATGGTGCACAGTGCGATCGACTTCTTGCATTAATTGTTCACGCCAATCGAGCAAGATCTGCTTAAAGTGCTCTCGCTGTTTTTCATTCATATACTCTTCGCCCTTTTTAGGTTTATAAGGGACAAAGTTCTTTAAAACTGGTTCTGACTCAGAGCGAATAGAGCTAGACATAATGGCTAATGCCTCTGTAGACCATTGTGTTGCTATTTAATCTCTTGCTTTAGTTTAAGCAAGCAATGGTTTTCAAATTGATAGTTGGTCTTGATAAGTGAGCATTTTCTTCAAGACTCGTTGATAGAAAATCGGTGCTTACTTAGCCACGATTTTCAGAAAGCTGGCTAACCTACCAGATTATTATTCCGGATGCCATAAAAATCATCATCAATTTCGAACTTAAATAGTATTGAAGAAATGCACCGCTTCAGTGCTACCTTTTGTAAAAATTGATCCTCTATAATGCCTTAAATCAAGCTATCGTAAGATTGTGTTAAGGAAGTCTAAAATGCCTCCAAAACTGCCATACCTTTCTCCAAGAATAGAAAATGTGAGTCCCTTTCGCGTAATGACGGTTATGCGTCGGGCTGCTGAGTTGGAGGCAGAAGGGCATAAAGTTGTTCATATGGAAGTTGGTGAGCCGGATTTCGGTACCGCTCTTCCAATCGTGGAAGCAGCGAAGCAGGCGTTGGGAAAAGGCTTAACTCAATACACAAGTGCGTCCGGGATTGCCGAATTGCGTGATGCCATAGCTAAGCGCTATAAACTTAATCACGGTGTTTCTATTGATCCAAACCGGGTTTTGGTCACCCCGGGCGCCAGCGGAGGACTCACACTTCTCGCTAATATGTTAGTGTCACCCGGCGACGGCGTTTTACTGACAGATCCTGCCTATCCCTGCGTAAGAAATTTCATCTATATGCTTTCCGCGGAGCCTCAGTTAATTCCTGTTTCGATAGTTAATAATTTTCAACCGACGCTAGAGCAGTTAGATCTATATCGGAATCAAAATTCAAGAGGTCTTTGGTTAGCTTCTCCAAGCAACCCAACCGGAACGATTTTGGAAAGGGGACACCTGCAAGAAATTTGTAATTGGGCGCAACGTAATCAACTCCATTTGCTTGTTGATGAAATTTATCATGGGCTCGAATATGTTGATGATTTGCCCAGTGTGCTGGAAATTGATTCTTCGGCATTTGTTGTGAATAGCTTCTCGAAGTATTACGGCATGACCGGTTGGCGTTTGGGTTGGATAATCGTGCCAGACGAATATGTAGAAACTGCGAATATCCTCGCTCAAAACTTATTTATCTCGGCGCCATCCATTGCCCAATACGCAGCGCTAGCTGCATTTACAAATGAAGCGAAAGTGATATTCGAGGAGAGAAGAGACGCTTTTCGTCAGAGAAGGGATTATTTATCTAGAGCATTGCACGAATTAGGGTTTCAGCTTTCAAATAATATTCAAGGCGCCTTTTATATCTATGCCAATATCTCCAAATTCTCTGATGATTCTGAAGAGTTTTGCAAGAACTTGCTAGATTGCCATCAAGTTGCGATAACTCCAGGCACTGATTTTGGAGAATATAAGGCCAAAGAATTTGTACGCTTAGCATTTACCACTAGCATGGAAGATTTAGAGCTGGGAGTTGAGCGAATTACTAAGGCACTAAGCTGAGGCTTAAGTGATGATAGGAAAAAACCTTTATGGAATTTGAGAGCGAATTACAGTCTGCACATTTGGTTAGGCGCTACAAGCGCTTCCTGGCAGATGTTAAGCTTTTGAACGGTGAAATAATGACTATCCATTGTCCGAATACTGGATCTATGAAGAATTGCCAGGAGCCAGATAGTCTAGTTTGGTATTCCACTTCGTCAAATTTGAAACGTAAATACCCAATGACATGGCAATTCATAGAATCTACTGACAACCACATAATCGGAATCAATACTGGCCTATCCAATAAATTAGCAGTGGAGGCAATTACGAATGGAACAATCAAACAATTGCAAGACTATGATGAGCTGAAGACAGAAGTAGCTTATGGAGAGCAGAATAGCAGAATTGATATATTGCTTACCGGCGGGTCCTCTAAGCAAAAAAAATGCTATGTAGAAGTGAAAAATGTCAGTCTTGGTATTGGTTCAGGTTTGGGTCTGTTTCCAGATGCTGTAACGACTCGGGGTCAAAAACATCTACAGGAGTTAATGTCAGTTAAGAAATCTGGCTGTCGCGCCGTGTTGTTGTTTTGTGTTCAGCATACCGGTATCGAGTGTGTTAGTCCTGCTGATGAAATTGATCCTAAGTATAGCTCGTTACTAAGAGAAGCAGTTGCAGCGGGGGTAGAAGCTATTGCTTATCGAACAGAAATAGACTGTCAGAAGGCAAAAATACGATTACACGATGAACTTACTGTAATACTCTAATACATCCAATGGTAAACATTTTAGAAACTGCTGCGCTAATATTGAGGTACAGACACCAATTGATCTTTCTGAATCATAATCATGCCATTCCCCACAATAAATGGGATTTTCTGTAAATGTTTACCTTTACAGGGTCCTACTAAACAATGCCCATCGTCTATTCTGAACAAAGCTCCATGAGTAGAACATTTGATGAGTGCGGCATCCGCATCAAGAAAATCATCTTCTTGCCATTCTAAGGGTGTTCCAAGATGGGGGCAGCGATTCCAATAGAGATGAATTTGATTATCTTTTTTTACTGCAAACATATAAAAGCTATCGAGATCAATCCCTTTCGATTTACCCTCTTCAATGTCATCAACCGGAAACAGTTCAATCATTATGCAAGAGCCTGCTCGAAGTCAGTTAGCAAGTCTGCGACTTCTTCAATCCCTACACTAAAACGAACCATGGAGTCAGAAATGCCCATTGACGCCCTTCGTTCTGCGCCCATTTCATAATAGATTGTATGTGCGACTGGTATTGCCAAAGTTCTATTATCCCCTAGATTGCTTGAGGAGATGATGCAGTCCATCTTGTTAAGAAAGTCAAAACAATTTACTTCTTCTTTCAAATCCACGCTAAAAATTGTACCGAAGCCTTTGAAAAGTTGCTTTGCTCTTTCATGTTGTGGATGGTTGCTTAGGCCAGGAAAATAAGTTTCTTTAATTTTTGGATGATTGTCACAGAATTCAGCAAGCACCTGTGCATTCTCACAAGCCTTTTCGATGCGCAAGGACAGCGTTTCTGATCCTGCTGCTAGGTGGTGGGCAGCTTCGGGCCCCAGGCTAGCCCCAATGTCTCGAAGGCCTTTCTTCTTTATTTGAGTTATCCCCTGAAGTTTCGATTTTTCTGTTCGATAAGCGTCGTAGATGTTTTCAAATCCCGACCAATCATATAACCCTGTATCCGTGATTATTCCACCAAGCGCATTTCCATGACCGCCGATGTATTTTGTTAGTGAATTTACGATTAAGCTAGCTTGGACTTTCTTGGGAAGAAACAAGTGTGGAGAAGTCATCGTGTTATCGACACAATAGATTAAGCTTTTTACCTGACAAAGCTCCCCGATAGCTTTCAGATCAGCAACCTGAGTCACGGGGTTAGCAATTGTTTCTACAAACACGAGTTTAGTATTTTCTTGAATGGCACTTTCAACAAAGCGCGCTTCCGTAGCATCTACAAAAGTAACTTCAATGCCTAGCCTCTTTAAGGTACCAAAAAAGCTGTTAGTATTGCCAAAAAGGAAAGCGCTAGAAATTATATGATCCCCTTCCTTTAATAATGCGAGCAGTGCACTCGATATTGCTGCCATTCCAGTGGCGAATGCGACGCTGGCTAAGCCTTGCTCCATCTGGGTAATGCGATTTTGTAATGCGGTCACCGTGGGGTTTAACTGTCGGCCATAGTTATAGCCTGTTCGCTTTCCTTGAAATACTTCCGCGAGATGACGTGCGTCTTCGTAACCATAAGCAACTGACGGATGCACTGGTTTGTGCAGCACCCCGTGTTCCGGATTATCCTTGCGGTCCGAGTGTAAATTTGTTGTATTAAAACCTTTCTTGCCCATGTGTGATTCGATGTATCGCTACTAATAAAAATTATTACCCGAGAATGGTACTCGGAGCGGTATTTTATGCAGGCGGCTTTATACACTAGCCCTATGCATATTGAAAGAATGCTTTGCTAGATGTAAGGGCCGGCTCCGCAGGTAAAAGACTTACGGGTTCATTATAACGCGATTAAGATTGCTGGTCTGCTTTGTCTTGGCAGACCAAACACAGGCTAGCTTGGGGTTGCGCATTTAATCTTCCGAAGGAAATGGCCTCATCGCATTGGCGGCAAAAGCCATAATCACCAGATTCTATAGCTTTCAATGAAGCTTGAACTTTTTTTAATTTAAGTAATGCCTTTCCTCTTGTGGACAATGCCATACTTTGTTGTTGCATCGCATCTATTCGCGATACTCGTCCAACCGCTGTCTGGTCCAGTTGCACGACCTCTGTCGACTGTTTGTTTATTTGCAACTGTTCTTTTAGCTCGCTCTCCAGCTTATGCAATGTTAGTAGTAATTTTTTCTTTTGCTCAGTGGTTAAACTATCCATGATGAAAAATGCTCTACAATTGTTTCATGTCTTATTTCAAGCCTTGAAATAATGGGCGAGAATCAATAAAAGCTTGTATTTCTAGGATGCGCTGTCTGTACTCAGAGCTATTACGGTCACTGTAAATGGCATTAAAGTCAGATTCAGAGATCCCATCCCTGCTACCTCCAACTTCTGGCATATAGTCTGACTCCATTTGCAGGTTTGTCATACGCTTCTGCATTTCCAGCGCGGATTGTCGATTCATGGTCGAATAACTGGCCAGTGTCACACCAACACTATTTGCAGTTAAATCAGAAAAACTAAAACCGGAGCGATATCTAGCATCATAAGCTTCCTTGGTTGTTGAGAGCAGTTCGGCAAAGTCAGCACCTGCCGAAGCCGTAATAGCAGCGATAGAAACGACGTGCTGTGCCAAATCTTGCCGTCTTTGTAGGCGAACCTCGATAAACTTTGCAGATTGCACTGTAGCCGCCATTTCGTTTCCAATAAGTTGACTAAGGTCATCATCATTTACATAAATCGCCAAGGCTTGCAGAAGTGCTCGGTTCTCAGCCACTGGATCGCTGTCATTCAAAGATCTCTCTCTGGCTTCTGTAAACAAAGGAACGAAAAGTGTATTCAGTGATATGGCGCGAACATCCGCAGAGATTGTAGTAGCAAATTCATTAATCAATTGATAATAATTGACAATTCTGTCGCGATCTTCTGGGGACACGAATAATTGCTGAGCTTGATCGCTTATCCGGCTAATCAGTAGTGGGTCCCATAGTAACCCCACATTCATTTGTGAATCCTCAATTTCTATTGAGTCAACATTGTCGAATAAATGTTTAAGGTCATTTAAGGCGGGAGTAGATTGGCTTAAGTTATTTCTAAATCTTCCCCAGCCTATTTCCACCAGACGGTAAGGTAATCTGATATAGCCAACACTAACCTCACGCATTTCCAGGACTTGATTAGTGCCTGCGAAAGTACTACTAATATTCAGGTAAAGTGGGAACGATTCAGCTAGTAACTCAAAACTAAATGCAGCACTTAAAGCTTCTCCTTCAATCGACAATTGAGCAGCCCAGGCAGGAGATAAATTCGTGAGATTTAATCCATAGCGCAATATCAAGTTTAGTTCTTCTGCACTGAGCTGCAAATTTTGTAGGCTGGCAATCCCGGGTGAACGAGGGGCAGTTTTCAGTAACAGCTGCTCAATTTGGGAGATTTCTTCAGCGTTTAATGATTCACTCGCAGGAACACTTGGCACTGTCTGCACTGAAAGTAAAAGCACAATAGCTGGTGCGCTCAGAATAAAGACTAGGAGCGATCTAAATAAGAATCGGAGAGTTACCAATATAGGCATGCTCAGGGTGCCTTCGCTTTAATCACTCGATTTTGCGGAAAATGAACTCTATTTTTTTGTTGCCGATTAAAGGCAGAACCAGTTTGTAGTCGGATTTTACTGACAAATAGCGACTTTATCGCTATAAAGTATGAAAAAATCCAAAAATTCTAGAGTTTGTAGATAAAAATACTTATTAATCAATAATTTGAAACTAGTACCCAGTTTGAACTGGACTACGGGAAAGATATTTTTTCAAAGAGAAGGTTATGAATTTATACAAAATTAGAGTCGTCTTGCGGCAGAGGTTGCAGGGCCTTGGTAGTATTTCTGTAGCCATGGTTTTTCTCATTACTTTGACTGCTTGTACATCCCAATCAGCTAGAGAAGCAGAATTAGCAGCCGTCGAAGCAGAGCGAGAAGCTCAGTTAGAGGACGCCGCGAGCTCTATCGAGCAAGAACGCCAGCGGGCAATGCAAGAACAACGACGACGTGAAGCAGAAGACCGAATTAGGATTGCTGCAGCACAGCAACTCAGAGAAGAATCACTTGCGAGAGAAGAAGCACTGGCGAGAGAAGAAACACGTGCGAGACAAGAAGCTTTTGTGAGAGAGGAAGAGCTCGCGAGAGCAGAGCAAGAGCATCGCCGCCGTGAGGAGGCCGAGCAGAGGGAATATGAGCGTTTAGCTGCAATTGCCGCCACTGAAGCTGAAAGGCAAACCAAGCTGGAGTTGATTTCTCAATTAGAGATCCAAATAGCTTCAATTGAATCTGAAACTAGGCAGGACGAATCCACGACGGCTATTTTGCAAGAAGCGATTATGGTGGCTGAAGAGCTGCTGGATACGCTTACTACTGAGCAGGCCAAATATGAGAGAACTGACGAGTATGGCAATACCCTTGAGCCACTTGCGAAAGAACTGATCGCTGAACTCGAGGCTCGTAAAGACAGTTTGGTGCGTCAAGTTCAATAGGTTTAACAAAAGAAGGCAGAGGTTTGCAGTGATTACTCCATGACCAAAATCGTAGATTTCGAGAGCAAACGAAAGGAACAGTTATTCAGGCAAAAGGAGGCTAGGGTAGACGCTTTGCGCAAGGCCTTCCGTCAGGCGAGGGGAGAACCAGACCCGGATTCCCCTTCAGGCAAACGTAAAAATCGCAGAAAATCCAAGAAAAAATAGTTCGAATTCCAGCTCTAGTTCCCAGCAAAATTTTAACATCCTCTAAATCCCGCTGAACCACAACAATGCTGGCCCTCCAGCCACTTGACATGCTTTGTTTGTAAAGCCTGTTGTGGTAAAGTGCGCGCCTTTAAAAACAACTTACCAATCGGGGAGACACACTTAGATGTCGGGGATAACAATTACAGTCACCACGGTCTTGTCACTGCTGGGTCTGGGTATAGCTTTCTTCTATATGAAGCGAGTAACTAGCATACCATTGGATTTGGGGCTTGATGAAAAAGACGGTGCTCGTCTAAGATTTATTCATGGAGCTATCGCAGATGGCGCTATGGCATTCCTTAAACAGGAGTATAAATTTCTCACCATATTTATGGTGGTATTCGCTGCGATCATCGCGATCTTAATCGATGATACTCATACACCTGACATACGTGAAGGAATCTATACAGCATTAGCTTTTCTATTCGGTGGCGCTATTTCCATAGCATCTGGCTATATCGGCATGAAGGTTGCTACTCAAGGGAATGCGCGAACTACAGTGGCTGCAAAAAAAGATATTTCCAGTGCCTTCGATGTCGCGATTAATTCTGGCGCGGTCATGGGTTTTGCGCTCGTTGGCCTTGCGACGCTGGGGTTGGTGCTCATTTACGTAATCATGAGTTTCTTGCTTGCCGATCTCGGACAAGAAAATAATCATATCTTAATGGAAGTAATCGCTGGATTTGGTCTAGGCGGCTCGACTATAGCTTTGTTTGCTCGAGTTGGTGGTGGAATCTTCACTAAAGCAGCGGATGTTGGTGCGGACTTGGTGGGAAAAGTCGAACAAGGTATTCCCGAAGACGACCCACGCAATCCAGCTGTAATCGCTGATAATGTTGGTGACAATGTTGGAGATGTTGCAGGAATGGGCGCGGATCTATTTGGATCATGCGCAGAAAGCACCTGTGCCGCTATGGTCATCAGTGCGGTTGTTTTCGCCGCCGACCCTAATGCATTGCTATATCCAATTCTTATTAGTGCAATTGGCATTCCTATTAGCTTAGTTACCAAATTGTTAGTGAGTGTTAAGGATGAAAATGATGTTGCGCCGGCATTGATGAAGTTGCTGATCATCTCCAGTGCGCTGATGGCAGTTGTCATGTTCTTTTTTACCATGGCATTGATCCCGGAGTTCTTTGAGCTTAACGGTGAGCAATACACCAATATGGGCGTTTATGGGTGCTTTCTATCAGGCCTAATTGCTGGTCTGGCGGTCGGGCTACTAACTGGATATTACACATCAGAAAATTATGGCCCAGTTAAAGAGTTAGCTCGATCGTGTGAGACGGGTGTCGCTACAAATATCATCTATGGCTTGGCTTTAGGTTATAAGTCTACCGTGTTGCCTTATTTAGCGATTGCCGTAAGTATCTTCGTATCGTGGGACCTTGCTGGCATGTATGGAGTAGCAATCGCTTCGCTTGGTATGTTGGGCACCTTGGTTATCGCTCTTATGATCGACGCCTATGGTCCCGTAGCAGACAATGCTGGTGGTATCGCTGAAATGGTTGGCTTAGATAAGGAAGTGCGTCGTCGTACCGACATCCTGGATTCGGCTGGAAACACCACGGCTGCAATCGGTAAAGGCTTTGCAATTGGTGCTGCAATTCTGACCTCGCTCGCACTATTTGCAGCTTTCATTACAGCGGCATCTACTTTGACTGGTGAACGTATTTCAATGAGTTTGCTTGAACCTCTAGTCTTTACAAGTTTGTTTATTGGGGCAGTATTGCCATTCCTGTTTTCCGCGATGACAATGAAATCAGTTGGGAAAGCTGCTTTCGATATGATTGAAGAAGTTCGACGTCAATTTAAAGAGATACCAGGTATCATGGAAGGAACCGGTGAGCCGGATTATGCGCAGTGCGTCGCAATCTCTACGCAAGCAGCACTGCGTGAAATGATCGCACCTGGTATTTTAATTATGGGTACACCTTTGCTTGCTGGGTTTTTATTCGGTGTTGAAGCGGTGGCAGGAATCCTAGCTGGCTCTCTGGTTACCGGAGGAGTTCTAGCTATTGCTTCCTCGAACAGCGGTGGTGCTTGGGATAATGCTAAGAAATATATTGAAGCTGGCAATCTCGGCGGCAAAGGTTCAGAAGAACATACAGCTGCCGTCGTTGGTGATACGGTGGGCGACCCACTTAAAGATACATCCGGGCCGTCGTTAAATATTCTAATTAAGCTATCAGCGATTCTAAGTTTGGTATTCGCGCCATTCTTTGTTCAATGGGGCGGAATACTTTTGTAGTATTTTTACTATCTTAAAGCAAAAAAAGGGGCTATTTAGCCCTTTTTTTTGATGAGTGTTTTAGTTGTTCCTGCGTGTTTCGAAATGAAATAAAACCCATTCAGTAAATTCCATCTGAAATTCTGTCTTAACATTCGTCCAAGTTGTTTGTACACTTTCCACGCACTGATAAATTCTAAAAGAGTCCGTGTTTTCTATGATTAAGTTACGTACTGAAGGGTTGAGTGTATAATTCGACACTTCTACTAATTTCCAATCCTCTTCTAAAGTCCTGCTTATGCATTCGTTTCCTTGAAGTAAATCTATATATTCGAATTCTTTATCAGCAAAACCTAGGGGAGGGATTGTTAAATTTATGTCGATTTCTACCGACTCTGCTTGTTGTTCATTCTTAAGGAAGAACATTGAATCTAGCCGGAGCTGGTTTTCTGTCTGATTGAATACCACTAAACGCATACCGTCATCGGTGTTAGCTCCCCAGCCAGAGGAATAAAACGCAAAGCGGATATCAGTTACTTCGATTAGCTCTGCCGCAAAACTTAGAAGGGGAAAACAAGCTGCGGCGCAAAAC
>TARA_B110000438_G_scaffold198039_1_pt1 | contig 13155 bp, 11 predicted proteins | sample TARA_B110000438 | Tara Oceans TARA_B110000438 (sample SAMEA4398413) | marine metagenome | biome: Polar Biome; feature: [MES] marine water layer (ENVO:01000295) within the mesopelagic zone...; material: water (ENVO:00002006), including particulate matter (ENVO:01000060) such... | reverse complement strand
TTATGTGACACGCGACAGGCGAATCCGTTGCCACTGGCCAATGCAGAATTACCATATAATTGGGGTAAGTATTGGTCCTCATCCATTATATCAAGTAGGGTAGGCAGGATGTCGATTTGACTCACAATTTTATTTGATGTTCTGGGTGAATCGATCATGGGTGAATAAATGATAAAGGGGATATGTCCATTTAGGGGATGATTGGGGATGTTTCGGTGAACGTTTAAACCATGATCAGCGGTGATGATGAAAATGGTATTGTCATACCAATCATGGGTTTTGGCATCTTCAAAAAATTCGGATAGTACAATATCATCGTATGCCATGGTGCGTTTTGCGCGGATGTATTTTTCTTTCCCCGTTTCGAATGGGGGTATTCGAGATGCATACGATTCAGGCACTTTAAACGGATCATGATTAGTGGTGGTAAAAAAGTTAATCATAAACGGAGTATCACCTTTTTCGTCCGCAATATCTAAAAGTTTATCAAACATAATATGGTCAAATTTACCCCACATGTTGCCATCATCTTTATTGGCCAAAAATCCGTCATTCCAATCTAACACGTGATCAAATCCATTGGCCATGGCAAAACCCTTCATATTATCAAAATTAGCATCACCCCCATATAAAAAGGTAAGGTCATAGCCTAATGATTTGAATATTCTCAGGGATTCTGTGGCAGGGCTGTTTTTAAATCCCGTTTCTACTTGGGTGATAATGGGCTTCCCCGGAAGTACGGGCCATGAACATAATATGGAGCCAATGCCGTAAGCAGAGCGTGTACCATTGGCAAAACATCGGCTGAATGAAATACTCTTGGTGGAGAGTTTGTCTATAAAAGGTGTAATTTTTTCATTAAGATTGGGATTCAAATAATTACAGTTTTCAGACACAAATGATTCTAATATAATAACTATAATATTGGGTTTTTTATCAGAATTAAGAGAAATATCAATATTGGGCTCATTATTCTCAGCTTTAAGTTGAGTAACCGTATATTCCATTTCAGAGAGATTGCTTTCATCGCCAAAATTTGAGGTAAAATTTTCCTCTTCCTGCATTTCGATAAAGGAACGCCCAAAAAAGAAAATGCAATTTTGTGCGATTTGATTGGCCATATTATTTTTTGAAAAATGTGCATATCCCCAATCCACAGGCTTTTCTTGGGTACCGCCTCGCATACATAATACAGAAATAACAAGACTGAGTAGAAAATTTAAACTCCCCGATAATATTGTAGATGTAGGACCATCAAATTTTCTGACTAATAATGTAAATAGTTTGAATGATGCAAAAACGGTAAAAATCCATGAAAGGGCATAGAGAAATACATTATATTCTTGCCAAATCAGTTCCCATCCTTCATTACCGCCGGTGCCATACATAATGAGCATGGTGTTAATATGATTACCAAATTCGTTAAACCATTCTAAATCGATGCTACAAAAAAGCGAAATAAATGTGAGTATGCATATAAAATAGAGGCGGTGAACTTTTCGATAAATTGATGATACTAACCCCATATAGGGGAGGTAAATGGTGAGTAGAATTGGAATCATTAAATATGATGTGGCCACTAAATCAAGACGGATACCCACTAGAAATGATTGTAAATATAGTGCCCCATGAGCGATGCTTAAGTCTTGGCGGAAAAAGAAGAGGAATACGGTTCTCCAAAATGCAAAGAGGGTAAGAATAGATAGGTATGATGCAAATAAAACACGTGTGGGCGCAGAAATAAAATGCATCAATTTAAACATTATTTAAATTCAACTTCTGTAATTCCAGCACCACCTTGGTCATCGTGAGCAAAGTTGAATTTTTTCACGAGAGATTGCCCCTTCAGAAATTCACCTACTGCGTCCATAAGGGCACCCGTGCCTTTGCCGTGTAAAATATTTACTTGGCTCATACCCGAAATGAGGGCACGGTCTAAAAATTGTTCTAATTCTAGTAAGGCGGGATCCACTCGCATTCCCCGTAAATCTAATTGCATACTTTGCGGGCGTTCCACTTTATTGGTTGCGATAGGGCCCGGCTCAGCTTTTGCTTTCTTTTCTTTATCTCTCGCTACTTGGTCACATTTTAAGGTGAGCTTTAGTCCGTTGACTTCTACCGTAATTTTCTGTTGGTTATTGGGTGGATGTATAATGATTCCCTTCATGTTTAAATGGGGGATATACACTAAGGCGCCTTCAATAGCATCATCAACTGAAATGGGCGTGAATTCTTTTTCGGGAATGGGCTTGATTTTATGCTTTTTCAATCGTTTGATTGATTTATCTAATCCATGTTTAGCCTGTTGGATGCTTGCAGAATCTGCCTTCGATGTACGAATTTGTGCCACTAAATTTTCCATTTCACGACGGGTTTCATGAATTAATGTCTCAGCTTCTTCAGCAGCAGTGGACTTGGCAGACTTATGCTTCTTTTTTACTTCTTGTTCTAAATACTTTACCACACGTTCTTTATCAACCAATACCTTTTCTCTAATTTCTAAGTCATCTTTTAATGCTTTGGCGGACTGTTGTTCTATTTCTAAAATTCTGAGAATGTCTTCTAACTTTACTGAATTATCCCCGATGAGTAATTTTGCACGATGAATAATTTCATTATCTAATCCCATTCGAGTGGCAATTTCGATGGCATAACTGGCGCCCGGGTACCCCAATTGGAGCTCATACGTTGGCACTAAACCTTTCGGGTCGAAGACCATTCCACCATTCATTACGCCCTCCGTTTCATGAGCCCACGATTTGAGCGCGCCTAAATGGGTGGTGGCCAGCAATCGACTTCCCTTTTCTAAAATATTTTCCATAATGGCTCGAGATATTGCAGCCCCCGCATCGGGGTCTGTACCCGTACCCAACTCATCTAAAAGAATGAGTGTTTTCTCATCTGCCGTTTGGGTAATGGCCGTTAAGTTTTGAATATGAGCGGAGAATGTGGAGAGGTCATCCTCAATGGATTGCTGATCTCCAATGTCACATAGTAGCTGATTAAATATTGGCAGAATACATTTTTTTGCGGGAATAAATAATCCACATTGTGCCATAATTGAGAATAACCCAACTGTTTTTAGGGCTACCGTTTTACCTCCTGCATTGGGTCCAGACAATAATAAGATGGTTTCATTATCTGATAAATTCATCTGAAGAGGGACCACCGATTTGTCCGCCAATTCTAAAATTGGATTCCGTGCTTCTTCTAATACTAAATTATTATTTTCAGAGAATAGGGGTGCTACACTTTTTGTTTGATGTGCAAATTTAGCAAATGTAAAATGAAAGTCAATCTTCACCAATAAGTGGATAGTGGTAAAAAGTTCATTTTTGTAAGGTTTAAAAAATGTGGTCAATGCTCTTAATATTCGATTTATTTCTTCCACTCGTTTAAACTCTAAATGGGTGAGATCATTATTGAGCTCAATGATTTCTAAGGGTTCGATAAAAACGGTTTGCCCTGTGGCAGATTGGCTTTGAACAATTCCCTTAATTTTCCGTTTTTGACTGGCTTTCATAGGGAGGACTGATCGCCCATTCCGCCATGCGATATGGTCATCTTGTAACCATCCAGATGATTGAGCGTGGGTAAATAATGAATTCAATCGGGATTGCACTTGCCCCCGTGTTTTATCAATATCGCTATATATTTGTCGAAGCTCAGGGCTGGCATCATGGCGAATTTGAAAGGCATCATCGAATACGGAAAAAATCTGCTTTTCACCTTGAGAAAAGTTGATGAGTCCATCTAATTGAGTAGCCCATTGGGGATAATATTCAGTGGTCATGGCCACTTTAACTTCTCTTGATTGTACCAGTAGATTTAAGAGTGCTTTGAAATTCTCGCCATCTAATTGACTCCCCGCAATGCCCAACTGATCCATCCATAACTCAGTAATAGGAATATTACGAAAAGGGAGGACTTCTTCACGGAGTAAACCGCCCAATAACTCTTCAGTAAATTGATGTGATTGTAAAAGTTCAGTTTGATTGGATGTGGGGGAAAGATGAAGGAAATCATCTTTGTTTTGCTCAGCACATGCTTTTGCCACTAACCATTCCCGGATGGTGGTAAATCCCAAGTCGGTATAGATGGCATCAGTTATTTTCATGGGTGGTGTAGGGAGTTTACTCTTGGCCCAATACTTTTTTAATATTCTCTTCTTTCAATGATTCATGTATTTCTTCTTGAAAAGTATCAATCTCTTGGGTCAATTTAGATAAGGTTATCACTTGATTCTTCACAGAATTACAAATTTTATACATTTCAGAATCCTGATGAAGTTTATCGCGAATTTCTGTTGGGGCAATCTCCAATATGAAAATGATAATGCTCACCACTAAGACTCCTTTGATAAGCCCCAGTAAGGTCCCCAATAGACGATTTAACCATCCCAATAGAATAAATTCGAAGAATTTTTGAAGTACCATTGCCAAAGTGTTAATGACGAACAAGGTAATGCAGAATACCCCTAAATAGGATGCCACCGTTAGAATATTCGGATTTGAAATATGAACTTCTAAAAATGGCATGAGATCATCATGGAAATTATGTGCTGCAAAAAAGCCGCCAATCATTCCCATAAAACGAGCAGCTTCTTTAATGAATCCATTTCTAAATCCACTAAACGTGAAAAATCCCAGAATAATAAGAATAAGAATATCAGGTGGTGTGAAAGTCATTAAGATAATTCCTCGCGGACCATTTTTTGCACAATTGAACCATCAGCTCCACTTCCAACCGCTTGCATGGCCGCCCCCATTACTTTGCCCATATCTTTCATAGATTCAGCACCCACATCTGCAATGGTTTTCTTCACGATAGCGCGAACATCATCTTCACTCATTTGCTCGGGGAGGTAGCGCTCCACAATTGAGAGCTCAAAGGCTTCATTTTCTGCTAAATCATCTCGACCACCATCTTTGTATTGTTGGATAGAATCTTTTAATTGTTTCGCCGCAGTGGCCATCACTTTAATACATTCATCGTCAGTTAGGGTTTTTCCACTATCAATTTGCTTGGCCTTAACTTTGCCAATAAGGTTTCGTAATGCGCCTAACTCAGATTTTTCACCGGCCTTCATGGCCGATTTCATATCATTCATTAATGTTGATAACATTTTTATCTCCTGAAAAGTATGAAAATTTAATGGTTTAAACTACTTCGGGATAAGATAAATTCACAAAATTTCTTTTATGTCTAATTCTTGGTTCACGTCTAATAAAATTCATATATTATTAACCCTTCAGAATGATGAAAAAAGTAGACTTAAATAAAATATCAAATCAAGTTTTTTTGTCGGAAGACGAAAGCGAACAAATATATTATAAGTGCACCAAGAGAGGTGCATTTTTTATTTTCAGTGAAAGGAAAATATGAAAGAGACCTTAAATCAACTTATTGAATTACAAGAAATAGATTGCCGATTATATGAAATCAACGAGTTGAAGGGTGACCTTCCGGAGAAAGTGCTTGATCAAGAAAACGAGTTGAATGTTTACAAGAACGAGAATGAAACAAAAGATGCTCGTGTCCAGGAAATTGAGCATACCTCACGTAAACATAATGCTGAGGTTGAAGACTTTAATGTGAAGTTGACAAAGTATAAAGATCAACTCTATTTGGTTACATCCAATAAGGAATATGATGCGCTAAATACTGAAATTGATAGTATGAAGAAGGCTATTTCTGAATCTGAAACTATTATTTTGACGGAGGAAGAAGAAAAAAATACTCTGAATGAAGTGATTAAAAGTAATTCAAATAAGATTGAAACAGTAACGCTAACCTTAGAAGAAGATAAATCAGAATTAAAAACAGCCTTATCGAAAACCCAAGCTGAAGAGAAAAAATTAATAAAAAATCGTACAGGATTAGTAAAGGGTATTGATAGCCGCTATTTAAGTACTTATGAACGATTAATGGGTGCACGTGATGGTGCGGGTATGGTAAGTATGACCAAATCTGCATGTGGTTCTTGCTATACAAAATTACCGCCTCAAATGATTATTGAAGTAAAAGAGAATAGCAAAATAATTTCATGTCCCTCATGCAGCATTTTCTTATTTTGGGATGGCATAGAAGAATAGATAACATTGAGGTTGGTGAGTTGGTCGCTCTCAACATTAGTTGAGGGAGGAAAGTCCGAACTCCACAGAACAGAGTGCCTCCGAAATGGAGGGTCCCGTAAGGGGCGGCAAGTGCAACAGAGAGTAGACATCCATCTTCGGATGGAAACAGGTGAAAGGGTGGTGTAAGAGACCACCGGTGCCGTTGGTAACAGGGGTAGCCAGGTAAACCCCACTCAGGAGCAAGATCAAGCAGCCTTGCGTAGTTCGCGCATAAGGGCGGGTAGATTGCACGAGCTTGTCTGTGAAGGCAGGCCCAGATGAATGACCAACATCCGCTTTGGCGGAAACAGAATTCGGCTTATGATCCGACCTCATTTTTTTCATGATTCAACAACAATGGACATATAAACCTTTCGATGAAGCAATGGCAAAAACCATTGCCGAAGAATTTAATCTCCCTCCCCTTATTGCAAAAGTAATGGCATTGCGTGGCATTATAAATCGAGAACAATCCCGCCATTTTTTCTTTCCCGACCGAGATAAACTACATTCTCCATTCTTAATGGAAGATATGGAAAAGGCAGTACTTCGCCTCCATGAACAAATTGAAAGTGAAGGTGGTATTGTGGTTTTTGGTGACTATGATGTAGATGGTACCAGTGGTACATCCCTATTATACCTTTTCCTCAAATCTGTAGGTGTTGAGGTTCACTATTACATTCCCGACAGAGAAAATGAAGGCTATGGGCTATCGAAAAAAGGGATTGAATACGCCCAATATATTGGCGCCAGTTTACTAATTACCTGCGATTGTGCCATTAATGCCTTCGGCCAAATTGATTATGCCAATGAGTTGGAGGTGGATGTAATTATCACTGACCATCACAAACCTGATGAAAAATTGCCCAATGCCTTTGCTATATTGAATCCCAATCGCTTTGATTGCGACTACCCGTTTAAAGGCTTATGTGGGGCAGGGGTAGCCTTTAAATTTGCATTGGCATATTGCGAGAAATATGGCAAAGATCCTGAATTGGTATGGGAGCATAGCGATTTGGCAGCCATTGCCACCGCCGCAGATTTAGTCCCCATTGTAGATGAGAATCGTATCATCGTGCAAGATGGAATCAAGCGAATTTCTACCGGTGCAAAACCTGGAGTTAAAGCCTTGTTGAAAACGGGTGGATTATGGGATAAAGAAGTAACGGTGGGTCGATTGGTATTTTGGTTTTCCCCCAAGATTAATGCGGCAGGGAGATTGGGTGATGCGGGGCGAGCCGTGAAACTCCTCACTACTAAAAATTCTATTTATGCCATGGAGGTAGCCAAAGAATTAGAGCGGGAAAATGACCGCCGCAAAGAGATTACGCAGCATATGGTTGAAGAGGCCATCATGATGGTGAATGGCACTTGTGATTTAGAGAAAGACAATGCCATTGTATTGGCCAAAAAGGGTTGGCATCATGGGGTGGTGGGGATTGTAGCATCCCGAATTAAGGAACTCTATTATAAGCCCACCATCATTATTGGCATTGATGATAATGGCGGTCGAGGGTCGTGTCGGAGTATTCCCAAATTTGATATGGTGGATGCATTGGCTCATTGTAAAGAATTTTTAAACGGATTTGGTGGACATCCCATTGCGGCAGGGTTATCTATAGATACGGATAAAGTGGATAATTTTAAACAGTCACTTTTAGCGGTGGCCAATAAACAAATTAAGGCTGAACAATTACAACCTCGCTTAAAAATAGACAGTGAAATGAAGTTAACAGATATTAATGGAAGATTCCTTAAATTTTTGAGTTCGCTGGAGCCCTATGGTCCGGGGAATATGCGCCCTACTTTCGCTGCAAAGAATGTGAAGGTTGAGGGCCTCCCCCGATTGATTGGCAAAACTTATGATACATTGAAGTTTATGGTGAAGCATGATCAATCAATTTTTGAGGCCATTGGGTTTGGTATGGCAGAACATTATGAAAAGTTGATTCGCAATGAGCCCATAGATATTGCCTTTGCCATCGGTGAGAACGAATGGAATGGACGTAAAACCATTCAATTAGAATTGAAAGATATAAAATTAGGAGGCAAAAATGCCTAATGCCAAAATAAGTGGAACGGGATTTTTTGTACCGCCCAAAGTGATGACCAATCATGATTTATCTCAGTTTATGGATACCAATGATGAGTGGATTCAGGAGCGGACGGGGATAAAGGAACGTCGATATGTGGAGAATGGCGCGTCCACATCTGATTTGGCAATTCCTGCAGTGGAAATGGCCATGGAGCGCGCTGGTGTAACTAAAGAAGATATTGGTCTCATTATCTTTGCAACCTCCACACCAGATTATTATGCCCCGGGTTCAGGCTGTTTACTTCAAGAAAAAATGGACTTTCCTACTATTGGGGCATTAGATATTCGGGTACAATGTTCAGGGTTTGTGTATGGCCTTTCGGTGGCACAACAATATATAGAAAATGGTATCCATGAACATATTTTAGTTATTGGTGCAGAGGTGCAGTCCACTGCAATGGACCTCTCTACACGGGGTCGTGATACGGCGGTCATTTTTGGTGATGGTGCGGGTGTGGCAGTGGTAAGTGCATCTCATGATGATAGTGGAATTCTATCTACACATCTCCATTCTGAGGGTAAGCATTGTCGAGAGTTATGGGTTGAGGCACCATCAAGTGGGGTAACGCCTCGATTGAATCAAGAAATTTTGGATGAGGGTCGTCATTTTTTACAGATGAATGGAAAAGAAGTTTTCCGCCATGCAGTAACACGTTTTCCTCAAGTGATTATGGAGGGCTTAGATGCGAACGGATTAACGCCAGAAGATATTGATTTGTTGGTACCCCATCAAGCCAATATTCGTATTGCCCAAATGATACAGAAACGATTAAAATTAAGAGACGATCAAGTTTTTTCAAACATCCATAAATATGGAAATACCACCGCAGCATCTATACCCATTGCATTATGTGAGGCCATGGATGAGGGTCGTGTGAAAAAAGGTGATTTGGTAGTTTTTGCTGCATTTGGTTCAGGATTCACCTGGGCATCTGCAATTGTAAAATGGTAAATTAGAGGGAAAATGGAAAAATTATATTTTACAGAAGAACATGTTATGCTTCGAGATATGGTGCGTGAATTTGCACAAAACGAAGTGAAACCCATCGCACGAGAAATTGATGCGTCGGGGCGATTCCCCCGAGAGACTGTTGGAAAAATGGCTGAATTGGGTTTAATGGGAATCCCGTGGGAAGAAAAATATGGTGGCACCGGCATGGATACCATGGCTTTGGTGATTGCCATTGAAGAATTGGGGAAAGTCTGCCCATCCACTGCCGCCACTATGATGGCACACACCAGTTTGGGAAGTGGTCCGATTGCCGCATTTGGTACTGAGGCACAGAAACAAAAATATTTAACCAAATTGGCATCGGGTAAAATGATAGGTGCCTTTGGCTTAACAGAACCCAACGCAGGCAGTGACGCGGGCAATACGCAAACTCGTGCTGTTCGTGATGGTGATGAATTTGTGGTGAATGGTCAAAAAGCATTTTGTACTAATGCGGGTGAGGCGGGCATCATAATTTTTACCGCTAAACTAATTGAAGATGGTGTAGATAAAGGCATTAGCGCATTTATTGTGGAGGCAGGCGCACCCGGACTTTCGTTAGGTGAACCCGAAAAGAAAATGGGCTGGAAGGCTTCTGACACTCGATCAGTATATTTTGAAGATATGAGGGTTTCTGCAGAGAATATTTTAGGGAATCCCACACAGGGATTTAAGCAATTCCTAAGAACTTTAACGGGTGGACGAATTACTATTGGGGCATTGTCATTGGGTACGGCTCAAGGTGGCTATGATGCGGCACTACGATATTCACAAGAACGTGAAGCCTTTGGAAAAGCTATAAATAAATTTCAAGGAGTTAGCTTTAAACTTTCTGATATGGCCACTGAAATTCAGGCTGCAAAACATTTAGTTTATCATGCGGCATGGCTAAAAGATAATGGTCATGATGTGATCAAAGAGGCGGCAATGGCAAAATTATTTGCCAGTGAAATGGCCATGCGCGTGACTACCGAAGCGATTCAAGTCCATGGTGGGTATGGATATATCAAAGAATATGATGTGGAACGATTTTTTAGGGATGCTAAGATTCTTGAAATTGGAGAAGGCACCAGCGAAATTCAACGGATTATTATTAGTCGTGAAATTTTAAAATCGGTATCTGCTGCATGATTAAAGTATTTGTAGAAAATGATATCGATGATGACCTGAGATTATCCCATAAAACGGTTGAGATTTTATGTACATCCGTACTAACTAATGAAGGACATGATACTGGAGAAGTCACCTTTATTTTTACGGATGATGAATCACTTCGTGGATTGAAAAAACAATTCTTTGATATGGATGTGTACACCGATGTAATCACATTCAACTTGGAGGATAAAGGTGAGCCATTAGAAGGTGAGATTTATATCAGTTGGGATCGAGTGAAAGATAATGCTCAATCACTAAAGGTAGATGTGGATGAAGAACTTCAACGGATGGTGGTGCATAGTAGCCTCCATTTGGTGGGCTACGAGGATGAAACTTCAGATACAAAAGCCCAGATGACTCAGTTAGAAGAAAAGTATTTGAATTTGAATTCGCAGGCATTGATACAATAATGGAATTAATTTTAATATTTATAATTTTGATTCTACTATCGGCGTTCTTTTCAGGGACTGAAACGGCTTACTTTAATGTGAAAACCCATCGTGAGAATGTACCCACAAAAGTAGTTTCATTGTTGAATGACCCTCGAAAACTATTGGTGTTATTATTAACGGGGAACACTTTTGTAAATATTGCCATTGCTTCATTGGCCGCATATCTTACCCATAAATTTGCTCAAGATAATAGTGAATTGTCTGAAACGGTATTGATTCTACTGGAAGTATTTGTGGTATCCGGAGTGGTGCTTATTTTTGGTGAGATATTCCCTAAATTGTTGGCCATTCGAAATTCTGAGAAATTTGCAGAAAAAGTGTACCTTCCCCTAAAATTGATTATGCTGATTTTATCGCCTATAACCTTGGTATTTCATACTATTTCGAATTTGATTACGAAACTATTACCCATCCAAAAAGAGAAAATATTTGATTCAGAAGAAGAGTTGAAAATCCTGACAGAATTGGGAGAAGAAGCGGGAACTTTGCAAGAAGAAGAATCAGATATGATACAGTCCATATTTGAGTTTAATGAGAAGAATGTGCGTGAAATAATGACGCCTCGGGTAGATATGGTGGCGTTGGATTCTACTGCTAGTATTGATGAAGTTATGGATATGGTGACGGAGAAGCAGTTCTCTAAAATACCAGTGTTTAAAGAAAATGTGGATAATATTAGAGGCATAATTTATGCCAAAGATTTACTGCCTTATTTGACGGGTTCACGGCCTAATATTCCATTGACTTCAATTTCTCGAGATCCATTTTTTGTGCCGGAGAATAAACTCATCGATGATTTGATGAAAGATTTTAGACGTAAAAAAACCAATGTTGCCATTGTGGTAGATGAATGGGGCGGTACTTCTGGGCTCATCACTTTAGAAGATATTGTTGAGGAAGTATTGGGTGAGATTCGGGATCCTTATGACAAGGAGGAATCACCCATTGTTCCTCAAAAAGATAATACATTTATTGTGGATGCCAAGATTTCCATTTATGATTATGAGGAGGAGTTTGAAATAGAATTTCCTGAAGATCGTGAGTATGATACATTGGCGGGTTATATTTTTGATGCCATTGGTGATATTCCAAAAGTTGAACAGAAAACACAATATTTGAACCATCAATTTACCGTGAAAAAGTTAGATGGAAATCGAATCGGAAAAGTGCATGTGCTAATTGAAAAAATTGTAGATAAAAAGAATGACACTGAAGAATCCTAAAGCGGCTGAAAAGTTTGACGATTTGATGGAAGTATTAAAAAAACTTCGTGCGCCTGGCGGATGTGATTGGGATCGTGCCCAAACGTCTGAATCTTTAGTGCCATATTTGTTAGAAGAAACCTATGAAGTGATTGAGGCCATCGAAGAAAAGGATACTGAAACCTTGAAAGAGGAGTTGGGGGATTTAGCCTTACATATTTTATTTCAGGCAGAATTGGCACAGGAAAAGGGTGATTTTAGTTTGGCCGATGCGTTGGCTGGTGTAACTGAAAAATTGATTCGTCGTCATCCCCATGTGTTTGGAGATGAAAAAGATACTACCCTTGCGGACCAAAATGAATCCTGGGAAAAGGCGAAACAAAAAGAGAAGAAACGAAAAAACTTTTTAGATGGTGTGCCTAAGAATTTGCCTGCACTTACCCGTGCGAGACGAATTCAGGAAAAGGCTTCGCATGTGGGATTTGATTGGAAGGAGATTGCCCCGGTTTGGGATAAAGTCCATGAAGAAATTGAAGAGTTAAAAGAAGCCGTTGCCGGAGGTGATCAAGAATCTATAAAAGATGAATTGGGTGATGTATTTTTTTCATTGGTGAACTTAGGTCGGTTCTTAGATGTGAGTGGAGAAGATGCCCTCCGGATGACTATTGCAAAGTTCGAAAACCGATTCGCCAAAGTAGAGGCAGAACTAAAATCACGAGGCTCATCCATGGAAAATTCTACCCTTGATGAGATGGACGAAATTTGGAATGACGTAAAAAAAGGCGAGTAAAACTCGCCTTTTTTATTATCTAATATTTTGGAGGTTTTATCTCTCTAAAATAATATTTATCACCAATACAATATCCAGAACATTTACACTACCGTCATTGTTAATATCTGCTGCGTATGGATTTTCATCGGCAAGAATATAATTCACCATTATAACCACATCTAAAACATTCACTGCATCATCATTATTTAGATCACCGGTAATACCGCCAGTACCTACCATGAGATTAACAGGAATACCTTCAGATCCACCATTGGATTGAATATTAATATAGGCATTATATTCACCTCCCGCTAAGGCTAGGGCATTTGCCGTAAAATTTACATTGGTAGCGGCACCTTCTTGAACCGTACC
>TARA_B110000438_G_scaffold148118_1_pt1 | contig 13159 bp, 13 predicted proteins | sample TARA_B110000438 | Tara Oceans TARA_B110000438 (sample SAMEA4398413) | marine metagenome | biome: Polar Biome; feature: [MES] marine water layer (ENVO:01000295) within the mesopelagic zone...; material: water (ENVO:00002006), including particulate matter (ENVO:01000060) such... | reverse complement strand
TTTTTAAATTTTCTAATAGTTCTAAATTTTTTGCTTTAGTAAATGCATAAGGAGATAAATTTTTATCATTTCCTTTATTTCCCAATGATGCCGAGGTTGCCGAATATATTAATTTGATCTTGTTTTTAAGACAATAATTAAAAACTGCATTAGTTCCTATTGAATTTGAGTTAATACATTCATTCATCTTAATAAAACTTTGATAAATTCTAGCAAATTCACCAAAATGATAAATTGAATTAATGGTTTTTGGATTTTTAATTATTTGAAAAATATTTTTGGTATCTCCTTTTATATATTTTACTCTTTTATTTTTGATATGATTTTTTTTGAAACCTGATGAATAATTATCAATACTGATAATTGAATAATTTGTTTTTTTTAACAACAAGTTAATTAGATTTGTTCCAACAAATCCGGCACCCCCAGTTATTATAATCTTATTTTTTTTCATATTTTGAATTTCATTCCATCATATCCTGGTTTAATATTTTTTGGTAAAATCTTTAACAGATAGTTATAATCCATTTCGTTGTTAAGATTTGTTAATATTGTTTTTTTAGGTTTAATTAAGGAAATAATATTTAAAACCTTACTATAAGTAAGATGAGAATAGTGATCATTAAAACGTAAACAATCAATAAAAAGCAGATCTAAATTTTTTAATTTATTTAAATTTGATTTAGTTAAATTACTACAATCACTCAAATAAGCAATTTTTTCAAAAATATAAGCTACACTATTAATTTTTCCATGTTCTACTTCAAAAGATTCAAAGTTAATTTTATTTTTTTTATACCCTAGTGAAAATTTTTTTTTAATTTTGTTTGCATTTAATATAGATGGATATCCAAATGTTGTTTTAAAACAATATGTGAAATTACTTTTTAGGTAATTTATGGTTTCATTATTTCCATAAATATTAATTTTTTTTTTATTTTTTAGAAAAATTGCTCTTAAATCATTAATACCGTGTGTTTGGTCTGCGTGCTCATGCGTATATATAACTGAGGATATATTTTTAATATTATTTTTTAAACATTGAGCCCTTAAATCAGGAGATGTATCTACCACAACGCTATTATTACCTCTTAAAATATGTAAAGAACAACGCGATCTATAATTTTTTGAATTTTTTGGGTCGCAAACACCCCAATTACCATTAATACTTGGTACGCCAATCGAGGTTCCACAACCTAATATTGTTATGGTTAATTTCATATATTAAACAATTTATTGAAATTGTTTGTTGTAATTTTGTCTATTTCTAAAAAATTCAAATTTCTAATGTGAGCCAATTTTTCCAATGTATACCTGATGTAACTTGGTTCATTTTTTTTTCCCCTCATTGGCATAGGTGCTAAGTATGGACTATCTGTTTCAACTAATAATTTATCTAATGGTATTTTTTTAAATGTATCTTGAAGTTCGTTGCTGTTTTTGAATGTAATAATTCCACTTGCAGAAAAATATGAATCAAGTTCAATTAATTTTTTAGCAAATCCATGCGATCCTGTGAAACAATGCATTAATATTTTGGGATTATTTTTTTTATAGGAATTTAAAATATCAAATGTTTCATTTTCTGCATTTCTTGAATGGATTATTAGAGGCAAATTCAGATCTAGAGAAGCCTCAATGTGAATCTTAAAACTTTTAATTTGTTCTTCTTTCTCACTATGATTATAAAAGAAATCTAATCCTGTTTCACCAATGCCTATGAGTTTTTTGTTTAGACTGATTTTTTTAATTATTATTTCTTTAGATACCTTGTTATTTTTAGTTTCATGCGGATGAATACCAAAAGTTCCATATATTATAGGGTCAATTTTAATAATTTCGATTATCTTATTAAAACTTTCTAAAGTGGTGCATATAGTTAGTAGCTTAGTTATTCCACTTTCTTTCGATCTATGCAAAACACCACTAATTTGAGTATACAGAGGCTCATTATCTAAATGACAATGTGAATCAATCATTTTGTTTCTCAATCTTTTTAAATAAAATATCGATTTTATTAATTTTGTCTCCAGGCTTCAATTGTTCATGATTGCTTAGGGAAGAAATATTAATATCATTTTCATTTATACCAAAAATTTTTAAAGCTTTAACAGAGGATGAAGGGGTTATAGGATAGAGCAATATACAAATTTTTCTTATTATTTCTAATGAAGTATATACAATTGTATTTAACCTATTTGGGTCATCTTTTTTTTTCCAAGGTTCTTGGTCATTAAAATATTTATTAGCATCAAATAAAGAATTAATAATAAAATCTATATAAAAATTCAAATTTTGATTATCAATTGCATTTCTTATATTTTCTAAATTTTCACTAAATTGGTTTAATATTTTTAAGTCTTCTTTTTTAAATTCATCTTTTTTTGGTACCACAGATGAACAATTTTTTTCACCAAATGCAGTGACGCGTTGACATAAATTCCCAAAATTATTTGCTAAATCACTATTAATAGTGTCCTCTAATCTATTTTTTGAAATGCTTCCATCGCTACCAAAAGACACCTCTTTAATTAAATAATATCTTAATGGATCTAGGCCATAAGTTTTAATAATTTCCAGTGGATCAAGAATATTCCCTTTTGATTTAGACATTTTTTCGTCGCCCGAAAGAATCCATCCATGGCCATAAATTCTTTTAGGTAAAGGAATATCTGCAGCTAACAAAAAAGCAGGCCAATAAACGGCATGAAACCTTAGTATATCCTTACCAATTAAGTGTACTGACGTGGGCCAATATTTTTTATAAAGATCATCATTTTGATCAGGATAGTTTAAAGAACTTAAGTAATTAGTTAAAGCATCAAGCCAAACATAAATTATATGCTCTGGATTATTTGGTACTTTAATTCCCCAAGAAAAAGACTTTCTGCTTACAGACAAATCTTTAAGCCCACTTTTTACAAAACTCAGAACTTCATTTTTTCTAGATTTAGGTAGTATAAAATCTGGGTTTTTCTCATAATAATCTAAAAGTTTATCTTGCCATTTAGAAAGTTTAAAAAAATAAGATTCTTCTTCTACCCACTCAACTTCCGAACCTGAAGCAATAGATACTTTTATATTATCTTTAATTGTAATTTCTTCTTTTGAATAATAGGCTTCATCTGAAACTGAGTACCAACCAGAATATTTTGATAAGTAAATATTTTCATTTTTTTCTAAAATATTCCACAAGTATTGCACTGATTTAACATGTCTATTTTCAGTAGTTCTAATAAAATCTGTATTCGATAAATTTAATGTTTTCGATAAATCCTTAAAAGTTTTACTGATTTTGTCGCAAAATAACAAAGGATCCATTTTATTTTTTTCTGCTGCTCTTTGTATCTTTAATCCATGCTCATCTGTACCTGTCAAGAAATGAATTGAATACCCATCTATTTTTTTAAATCTAGCTAATACATCTGCAACTATGCTTGTATAAGCATGACCCATATGTGGTTTTGCTGACGGATAATAAATTGGCGTTGTTATGTAATAATTTTTATTTTGCATTTATAATCTATTTTTAAATTGTAGAAATAAATTATTTAAATCTAAATTATAGGTTTGGGCTAATTGAATTTTTCGAATAAAAGATGAAAAAAATAAATATTTTTTTTGTTTATTTGTAGAATCTTTAAATTCATAAAAAATAGATAATTCAATTAATGATCTTATAATTTCAAAATTGTTTTCTTTATTATTTTTTTTATAAGAATTAATTAATTCAATAATTATATTTTTTGTATTTATATTATCCAATAAAATTTTATTTTCATTACAAAAAATAAGTTTGTTAATTATATTTCCAGGACTATCATAATATGTAATTATATTTGCAAGAATTTCAGTATCATACTGAATCTGAAACTGAGACAGTAATTTATTCAGAATAAAAATTTTATCTTTTTGGTTGAAAAAAATTTTAAACTCCAAACAACGTGATTTTAAAGTTTTTACAATTTGTTTTGTCGAATTGAATATCAATATAAAAAACGTATTTTCACTTGGGTTTTCAATGCTTTTTAATAGCGCATTAACAGAATTAATGTTTAAATTTTCAACATTATCTATTAATACAAATTTTTTATTTTCAATAAATGTTGTTTTATTAGTATATCTAATCATATTTCTTATTTGGTTTATATCAATACTCTGTGTTCCATCTTTTAAATCAATCTTAAAAAAATTAGGATGTATATTTTCATTTAATAAATTAAAGGATTTATTTTTTTTATTAATTGCAAAATTATTTATGTCATAAGCAAAATCTTCGTTTTGGGAAAAAATATAATTTATAAAATGATAAGCAAAAGTTGACTTTCCAATACCAGATACCCCCGATAAAAGTATTTTGTTAGGTAATTTGTTATTATCAAACATATTAATAAATAGATCAAAATAATTTTTATAACCAAATAAATAATTTTGATTATTGGGATTTATTTTTTTTTTATTCATTATTTATATCTATTAGACAGTTTTTTAAATTTATCTAAAATTATTTTTTCATTATATTTAATATCTTCTTTTGAATTAATAATCATATATTTTTTATTATTTTTTGATAATTTTAGAAAACCATTTTGTACTTTTTTATAAAATATTTTTTTGAAATTATCATACCTGTTAGTACTTGATCTTATATTTATTCTTTTAATTGACTCATTAACATTAATTTTCATTAAAAAGGTAAAATCAGGTTTAATTTTTTTTAGAATATACCTATTAATTAAATTTATAATGTTTTTATCCACTCCAGAACCATAGCATTGATACGCCAAAGTTGAATCTACAAATCTATCACAAATAATGATTTTTTTATGAAAGTTTGGTTTTATATTTGAAAGAAAATTTTCATTTCGTGCGGCTAGATATAAGAGAGCATCTGTAACAGCATCAAATGTTTTATTTTTAGTAGTTAAAATTAATTTTCTTATAACCTCAGCATTTTTGCTACCACCCGGTTCCCTTATATATATATACGGAATTTTATTTTTTTTTAGGTAATTTATTATTTTTTTTGAATGATAGGATTTTCCCGAACCTTCAATTCCTTCAAAGACTATAAATGGCTTTTTATTAAACATCACCCCATATTAGAAAATTAAATGATTTAATTAATCTAGATATTATATTAACTCTATCAACATTATTTGATGCTAGAATGTTATATTCAGATATTAATTCATCTTCCATAAAGACTTTTAATTTAGCTAATTTTTGATCTTTTATGACTGGGGCTTTTATAGGACCGTTATATTCAATAATGGCTTTAATCTTTTTTTTCTTCCCTCGTGGAACTGTAATATAAATATCTGCATCAATATAAGCATCTACAACACTATTTTTACCATGCCATATATTAATTTCAGTAAATTTATTATTTTTTTTATTAATTTCTATTGTATCGTAATTAGTAATTCCCCATATTAACATTTTTGAAGACTCTTTAGATCTGTCACTTTTAGAATCAAAACCGCTACCAACTGAAATTAATCTTCTATTATTTTTAAATATAGATGAGGCTAATGAATATTTTTCAACAGAGAGAAATCCTGTTTTAATACCATCGGCACCGATATTTTTGTATAGTAGTGGGTTTCTATTGCCTTGTTTAATAGCATCCCCTCCTGTTCTATCCCATGTAAATTCTTTTACTTTAAACAATGTATAAAAATTAGGATGATTTCTTATTAAGTAATTAGACATGATCATTATATCTCTTACGGTTGAATAATTATTTATATGATCAATTCCAGAAGAGTTTGCAAAATTTGTGTTGGTCATTCCTAATTCTTGTGCTTTGGAATTCATTAAAATAGCAAATTCTTCTTCTGTACCCGATATACCTTCGGCTAAAGCAATGCATGCGTCATTGCCAGATACAATTATAATGCCTTTTAACAAATTATCCACGCTGATTTCGTCGTTGGGCATAATGAACATGGATGAATATCCACTTTTGGACATTCTCCAGGCATTATTAGAAATTATATATTTATCATCTAAAGAAATTTCTCCTTCTTTAATTAAATCAAATGCAATAATAGCCGTCATAATTTTTGTCATAGAAGCAGGATAAATTTTAACATCAGGATCTTTTTCAAATAAAATTTCACCAGATAAAAAATCCTGCAAAATTGCAGTTTTTGCCTTAACATCAAATGCGTTTACGACATTACAAAATAAAAAAGTAATAGTTATATAAAGTGAGATTATTCTTTTCATAAAATTAATTAACTATAATAACATCTAAAAGTTCAAATCCAATATTATTTATCTTATAATAAGTGTTTTTCATTGAATTAAATGAATTAAAAAAACCAGAAGATACTCTGAATTTATTTTCAGATATTTTTTCAATTTTAATATTAGATATATTGGTTTCATTGATTAATCTATTTTTAACAGCAATAGCAGACTTTTCAAAATAATAATCACCAATTTTAATTATATATTTATTCTTTTTAACAATTTTTTTATTTTCTATAAGAGAAATAATATTTATGTTATCTACGGGAGCTTTATTTGCAACATTTTTTTCTTCTTCAAACATTTTTGCTTTTTTTGCAATGAATGTAGAGTTTTTTTTAATTTCAACAATTTCGATATAAGGCTCATTCATATCAAGGTCAATTTCTTTAGCTATTCTTTTACTAATTACAGAGTTATAAATTGAGGGAAATTCAGACTTATATCTAACTTTAGCAATAACAAATTTAGAATTTTTAGGGTTAAATATTTTAACATATGTATTTTGTTTTAAAAATGAATGTATAATATTTAAACTTCTATCATTAATTTTCTTTTTAATAATCTTTTGTTTATATAATTCATCCTCATATACCAAAGTAAAACCCTTGGATGCAAATGCTTTTTTTAAATCAATTTTTTTATTATTAACAATTTTTGTGTTTTCGGCGCATGAAAAAATAAAAAAAAATATTAATATGTATTTAAATTTCATTTTTAATTTCCTTAAACAAAGTACATACCGCAAGGCCAAATCTTAATGATCTATTCCATTTTAATATTAACTGATAATTATCAAAAATTAAATATGAAGGAGAATAAAGTTGAGAGTCAGGCACTATATCTTTATCAGGTGTAATTATTGCAACCATAGTGTTTGGGTCAATTGATAATTTATTAAATTTTTTTATATATTTTTTTATATTCTTAAATTCAATACGATTATTGATTTTTTTAGCTGAAGAGTTTAAATATTTTTTAGGAATATTATCATTTAAAATAATTTTTTTGAAACATGGTTGGTTTTTTTTCCAACCCATTTTATTAAGATAATTTGCAGCAGAAGCAATAGAGTCTTCAATTTTTTTAAGATCTATATTACCATCATCGTTATAGTCAATTGCATATTTTTTGATTGTTGTTGGCATAAATTGAAAATTACCAACTGCACCAGCCCAGGAACCAAACAATATTTCAGGTTTAACAATTTTATTATCAACTAATTTTAATAATGTTATTAACTCATTAGAAAAAAATGCACTTCTTCTTTCGTCAAAACTTAAAGTTGCCAATGACGAAATAATATCCATCTTTCCTAAATATGTACCAAAATTTGTTTCAATTCCCATTAACGAAAGAAGTAATTCTTTTTCTATATTATATTCTTTTTCAACTTTAATTATTAATTGATGGTTTTTTTTAAAAATTTTAATAGCTTTATTTACTTTGTTTTTGCCACTTCTTTTCCCAATATAAGTTTTTGTATCTTCGTAAAATTCAGGTTGTCTTCTGTCATATTCTATTACTTTAGGTAAAAATTTTGCTTTTATTAATATAGAGTTTATAGTTTTGTCAGATATACCTTTATTTTTTGCTATTATTGAAAAATTATTTAACCATGTTTTAAATTGGTCGGAATTTTCACAATAAGCAAAATTAATTAATATTAATAAAAAAAATATTGTTTTAGTTAAAATTTTCATCATTTTTTATTTTGATATATATCTTTAAGGTAAATTATTACAGCAATCCAAATTAAAATAAAGCCAACAAATTTATTTATTGAAAAAGGTTCATTATAATAAAAGAAACCTAGTAAAAATTGACATGTTGGAGTTATAAAAAAGATCATACCCGTGGTCCCTAGGTTCGAAAATTCAACCCCCTTTACATATAAAAATAGTGGAATAACAGTCATTGGTCCCGCTAACATTAATAAGGGTATTAATGATATATTATCAAAACTAAAATCATTTACGTTATTTAAAAATAAAAAATAAAAAACCAAAATCGCAAATGGAAAAGCAAATAAGCTTTCTATTAACAAACCAATATCAGTTTCTATATTTATTTTTTTTCTTATTAAATTGTAAAGACTCCAAACCAAAGCAACACTTAAGCCAATCCAGGGTATATTTTTAAAACTAACTAATAGATAAATGATTGATGAAATGACCAATAATATAGAAATAATTCTTTTATTATTAAGTTTTTCTTGAAAGAAAATATAACCAAAAAAAATACTTATGATTGGAAATATGAAATAACCCAAACTAGCATCAATATTTCTATTGGTAGATAAAGCGTAAATCCAAATTGACCAATTGGCAGTTATTAATAGTGAAGTTATAAAAAGATATAATATGTTTTTTTTATTATTAAAAACTAAACTAAATATTTTCCATTTAGAGAATAAGGTTGTTGTAATAACCAAGACTACAACGGTCCAAATTATTCTATGAACAACAAGCTCAATTGCACCAACATATGAAAAATAATTAAAGTAAAGTACTCCAAAAATTCCCCACCATAAAGATCCACAAGCGCTATATATACCTCCTTTTAAAAATTTTTTGTTCATAATAATAGAGTTAAGAAAAATATTTTCTTATTTTTTTGTTAAGAGGTTTTTCAAACAAATGGAAACAAATTGAAGCTAAAAAAATCATTAATACAATAAATGATAAAAAAGTATAACCGCTAAGAAAAATTTTTGAAGATATATTTAAATAACCAAAAATTAAAATTATTAAAATTTGTATTGGTATGTGTAATAAATAGATAGCATAAGTTAGATCACCACTAAATTGGAATAAATATTTTATATTATAACTTTTTATTGTTCCAAAAGTTGCAAATAATAATATTATTGAAGGAAATAATATAAATATTTTAAAACTTCCTATTAGTGATATTAAAATCATTATAAGTGAAAAAATAATTAAATATTTTTTATTATTAAATTTTAAATATAAATAATAAACTAAAATTCCTGAATAAAAAAGTCTTGCACAATCAAATAGTGCTTGTTTATAAAAATTAGTACTAATAAAATTTTTATCTATTAAAAGCAATAATATATAAATTAATATTATTAGTTTAATCTTAAATTTATTTATATAAATAATAGAAATAAAGAACAAAAAATAGATTAAAAGTTCTATTGAAACGCTCCAAGTAGGTGCATTAAATGAACTCTCTTTGGCTAGGCCTGGCCACCCATTAACATAAAATAAATTTATAAAAAAATGATAAAAATCATTAACAAAATAAATTTGATATTTGCCATTTATTTTAAAACTCAAAACTTGAAGAGCTGTAACAAATATTAATGTTAAAAAATGAAGTGGATATAATCTTGCAAATCTATTGACTAAAAATTCTTTACTTGAAACTTTATTTTTTTGTTCTAAATATACAAACGCAAAAACAAAACCTGAAATAGCCCAAAACATTTGAACCCCATATCTTCCATGCTCATATATTATTTCAAGTATCCAAAAAAAAGGAAGGATAGATCTATCGAGAACATCTATATCGGTATATGAGGACCATGGGTAAAAGAAATGAAGATAATGAGATGTTAAAACTGATAACGCCGTAAAAAAACGTAATAATTCTATGTATGAAAATTTTTTCATTATTGGATAATAGAAATTCTTATAGTGTTTAATTATATAATTAAACCCAAATAATTTGGTTGAATTTATTATTTATACTTATAAAACACTTGCTAACGGAGAGATGGCTGAGCGGTTGAAAGCACCAGTCTTGAAAACTGGCAAAGGGGCAACTCTTTCCTGGGTTCGAATCCCAGTCTCTCCGCCATTAATTATCATTAAATTTAAAGTTTTTAAACAGAGTGGTAACTTTATTCATTTCTATAGATATTGTTGTCTCCAAACCTTGATTAAATTTGTAAAGATTTTCGTCATCAAGATCCATTAAATTTGATAAACTAACTAATTCTTTTCTATCTAATTTGTTAATTATTTTCTTTGTAAACGCACTTAATAATTTGTCCATTTCTTTAGTGCCTCTGTAAGTAGATCTATAAATAATTTTTTTTCTTAAATCGTCTATATTAATTTTCATGAATTTTTAATATATTATATAAAGATGAAAAATACGAATAATTATGAATATCTATTAGAAGATTTAACAAAACTTAAGGGTGTAGGAAAGAAAACAACAGAAACTTTAAGAAAAAAAAAAATTTATAATTTATTTGATTTATTGTGGAGATTACCGCAATCATATACAGACCGAACTCAAAAAACAAAAATTAATGAATTGCAAATTGGTAAAATTCATACTCTGACAATTTTTGTGAAAAAATATTCATTCCCAAGAATAAGAAATTTACCCAATAGAGTAAATTGTGAAGACGAAACTGGAAAAATTGATTGTATATTTTTTAATAGCTATGAAGGTTATATAAAAAAAATTTTACCATTAAATAAAGAAGTAACAATAAGTGGTAAGATTAATTTTTTTAATAAAAAATATCAAATAACAAATCCAACTTACGTATCAGAAGATAATAACCTTATTGAAAAAATACACAACAAATACAGTCTTACAGAAGGTATTACTGAAAAAGTATATAATAAAATAATCAAACAAATTTTATACAATTTACCTACATTAAATGAGTGGTTAGATAAAAACATTTTAAATAAATTTAATAATGAAAAATGGAATAGTTCAATTTTAAAATTACATGATCCAAAAAATATTGGAAATTTTAAAAGTAATTTTTATAGAAGGTTGGCATTTGATGAAATTCTAGCATCTTTTTTAATATCTTCTGAGGTAAGAAAAAAAATTAAAAAAATAAAAAAAAAATCAAAAATTTTTTCAAATAAACCGTTTACAAATATTATGAGTAAATTAAATTTTAAACTGACCAACGATCAATTAAATACACTAACAGAAATTAATATTGATTTGTCGTCAAAGTCTAAAATGTTCAGATTATTACAGGGAGATGTGGGTAGTGGAAAAACTATAGTAGCTTTGATTTCAGCTTTAAATACAATTGAGTCGGGTTACCAAGTAGCCTTTATGGCACCTACTGAAATTTTAGCTAGACAACATTTTAATTTAGCAAAAGGCCTATTTTCGGAGAAAATTAATTTAGAAATACTATCAGGAAAAACTGAACTTTCATCAAAAAAAATTATTTACAGAAATATTGAAGACCATAAAATTGATATATTATTTGGAACACATTCATTATTCCAAAAAAAAATTAATTTTTCAAATCTTGGTTATATCATTATTGATGAACAACATAAGTTTGGTGTAAGACAAAGAAAACTCTTATCTGACAAAGGCGGAAATAATTGCGATGTTCTTTTAATGTCAGCAACACCAATTCCAAGAACTTTGATAATGTCTATTTATGGTGATATGGATTTGTCAATAATTAGAGAAAAACCAAATCATAGAAAAGAAATTATAACTTATAGTAAATTAGAAAGTAAAATTAATGACGTTATAAAATTTGTACAAAAAGAAATTAAATCTAAAAATCAAATATTTTGGGTATGTCCATTAATTGAAGAATCAAAAAAAATAGACCATCAGTCTGCAGTTAACAAATTTGAATATTTAAATAAAATTTTTCCTAAACAAGTAGCACTATTGCATGGAAAAATTGATAAAGATAAAAAAGAAATTATATTAAAAAATTTTTTAGATAGAAAATTCCAAATATTGGTATCAACAACGATAATTGAAGTTGGAATAGATTTTCCTAATGCTACGACTATAATAATAGAAAATGCTAATAAGTTTGGGCTGTCTCAGCTACACCAGCTTAGAGGGAGAGTTGGAAGAGGTACAAAACAAAGCACCTGTATATTGATGTTTAAATCTAATCTAAGTGACAATGCTAGAAAGCGTATTAATATTTTAAAAAGCACAAACGATGGTTTTAAAATATCAGAAGAAGATATGCAAATTAGAGGTTTTGGCGATTTATTAGGTTTTAAACAAAGCGGATTAAAAAATTTTAAATTAGCCGATCCAGTTCATAATGAAGACTTGTTTATTCTTGGTGAGCAAGAAATTAAGAGAATAGAAAGGGAAGAAACAAATCTTAAAAAATATAAACCTTTGTTAAAATTATACGATCAGGCAGATATAATTAATGATATTGTATAATTTTATGATTTTGGATTGGAAGTACCTGCTGAAACAATAAATTTAGAAGCTTCTTCAAAAGATATATCTAAATAAATAAGATCCTCTTTTGGAAACATTAATAAAAAACCACTAGTTGGATTTGGTGTTGTTGGAACAAAAACATTTATTAAATTTCTTTTAGTTTTTTCTTTAATTATTCCCTCATTTTCTTTAGTGGCAAAACCTACGGCCCAAGTACCCTTTCTTGGATATTCTATAAGCACTACACTCTTTTTATCTGTTTTACTTTGAGTAAAGGTTTCCATCATTTGACCAATTGCAGAATAAATTGTTCTTAATATTGGAATTTTTTTAAATAAATCATTAATTAAATTAAAAAATTTTTTTCCAATAAAAGAAAGTGACAAACCACCTATTAAAGTTATTAACATTAGCGAAATAATTATTTCTATTCCAGGAACCGGAAAAGGAAGATAGTGGTTTGGATTTATTTCTTTTGGTATTAATTTAGTTGAGATCTTTATAATAAAAGTTGTTAGATATAAGGTAAATGCAATTGGTATTAAAACTATAACCCCGGCGAAGAAATAGTTTCTTAATCTTGTTAAAAACGAAATTTTTTTCTTAATTTTATTCATTACTATAAATAGTATATACTATAGTTTTAATAATTTATGAGCATGTTTTTTTAAAATATATATGATATTAACAATTAGATTTTATGAATAGAAGAAAATTTTTAGGATAT